>Ga0310344_10001939_pt1 | contig 15668 bp, 7 predicted proteins | sample HC15DNA20200_MG_FD_203801 | JGI IMG/M metagenome (GOLD analysis project Ga0310344, IMG submission 203801) | Marine microbial communities from station ALOHA, North Pacific Subtropical Gyre - HC15-DNA-20-200_MG | ecosystem: Environmental > Aquatic > Marine > Oceanic | place: Pacific Ocean: North... | reverse complement strand
CCAATAAAAAACTTATTAGAATTCGATGAATATGCTAGCTCCCCTGCGCTTAAAGAAGTTGGAGCGGCAGTAGATGTACTCCGTTTTATCTGAATAGTGTTCGCCATTTTGAAAAACTCCTAGGGACTTAGAAAGATCCCCCGTCGAGCCGTTGCATATCGTCAGCCGCTCCTGCTCTGAGAATTGTCAACCATTGCCTAGATCCGTCCGCATCTGCGTAGACCTGCAATACATTGTCATCCGTATCGTAAAAAAGATCCCCTTCCGAAGGAGACCCAGGTTGTGAAGTAGTTATTGTAAACTGATCTGCTATCTCTTGTAATGCAGACTGTACATTATTGCCTGCTACAGTTCCATAAGGAGTAAAGCTAATACCTGAAGCCTGTGTTATTGTAGTAGGTGTTGTTGCAGTTATATTAACTTCTGTTACATCTTCTGTTACAGTTATCTCGGTATCTGATGGTATCGAAATAGAAGTTACATCTTCGTTTATAGTTACATCTGTATCTGCCATTAAAACGTTCCTCCACTAACTGTGCTCATAGAAGTTGTAAGCGTGGTTGCTGCCAAAGTTTTCCATTGACTATCGATATATAGCCTAAGAATATTATCATCCGTATCGTAGTATATAGTTCCTTCAATAGGATTAGTAGGAGCAGTAGTTCTATTGCTTAAAGTATCATCTAAATTTTGAATAGCTTCTTGAATATCATCTCCAGTTACTCTTCCATGAGAAGTAACTGTATACCCGGAAGCTGCAAGCATAGTTCCATCAAAAAGATAGATACCCGTAGGTACTTCTCTTTCTTTCACTTCATTATAAACTATTATCTCATTGTCAACATCAGTTAAAGTTACAAACCAATTATCTTCTTGAACAAATAAATCAGTAGGACTTAAAGGCTCTAAACTTGCTAATATCGGATCTGCCATTACACTGTCACATTTGCTCTGACCGTGGCTTGTCCTTGTATAAGTCTTTGTACAGCAGAGCCTGTGTATATCTCAAGATCGTATGTGTATTTACCTCCCGCAAGATTTGCTGTAGTACTATAAGGTAAAGACATAGTCAAGATTCCACTGCTAGCGTTAGTAATGGCGCAAGTAAAAGTTGCACTAAGAGTAGAAGACGTCTGATTGGGGCGCAGCTGGGCCCGGGCGCTGAAGCCTGTCAAGTTTTTAGCTACCCCCGATTCTTTCACTGTTAATTGAATCGAAAAGTCACTTCCCTGATCTATCGTAATGTTGTACTTTCCTGCTGCCATAGTAATATTTCTCCATTCTCAAAAATTATACCAAAATTAGACTGCGTTTGTCAAGGTATATTTTTTTCTTGGTGGTTAATGATTATACGTTAATATTGCATACAAGTATTCTTCCTCCAGGCGTTATACTTGTACCGCTTTTTGTCCTGCTGTAATCCGTTCCATTTACGCTATTTCCGTCCCAACTACGGTACCCTCCTAAACGTGTCATAGCAACAGAAGTATGTGTAGAATCTTTTTGTGTCATTCCTAGTAAGTGATCTCCTCCGCCTTCTATAAAGTATCCTGTAGGAGCTCCAAATCCGGGAACTCCTTCATATATGTATAAAAATCGTTGTGCTCTGTATCTTACATTTCCAAAAGCAGCATTAAATATATACCAAGCATTTGGGCAAGGAGCATGTGTAATTAATTGAGGATTTCCTGTTGAAGCAGGCCCAGAACCATCAGGTTGTCCTTTTGAGATATCATATACATCAGGATGCTCAGGAGGATAAACTCCATCAAAATCGGTATCATTTTGAAGACTTACAACATTTACACTGCTTCCTGAAATAGTTTCTCCATCTTTTCGCGGATTAGTCTCAGTTAACCCTCCCGAATATCCAGAACCTACTAGCCTAAATCCATTTTCTAAAGAATTTACCTCTACTGCTTGCCCTGAAGGATTTGTGCCACGAATAGAATAACCCACCTGATAAGGAATACTAGTATTTGCGGTACGATCGAGCGAAGCACTTATACTTATTGTCGCACCATTATAATTAGTCCAATCAGTTATAGTAGATTTAACTCCATATTTTTTATACCAAGTTTTATAAGTACCCCAAGAATACCCACTGGCCATAGTAGGAGTTTGGCTAAACGTAATTGTAGGAGAAGCTCCTGAAGGAAGAGAAGACTGAGTCCAATTTGGTGGTGGTAAATTAAAACCAAACTTAACATCAATAACATCCACAACAGCAACTTGCTGCCAGTTAGAGTCCCAATTTACAGAACCGTCTGCAGCATATGTTTTTATTCCGTAAGTATTTGTATCAGAAGAGTATGCTGGAGTTTGTCCGCTTTGTCTAGGAACTACTACTGCCCAAGTTACTGAGGCTCCTTTTGGGCATCGTATTTGCATTCCTGTATAAGCCGAACCGTTCCAATAGAGTAAAGGACTACAAACAGTACCTCCCTTTAAAGCTATAAAAGGTGCCACGCTATAACTATTTGCAAAATTAATATGTCTTACATCTGCTTCATCCATGTACAGGCTATACGTATAAGTATTTCCACTAGTGCTTGTACCACTTTCTTTATATGCTAATCCTTGATAATCTTGTTCTACTACTGAGTGAGAAACGCCATTAACGTCGTATGAAATTTGTAGCCCATGGGAAGGAACAGAATTTCCCGTACCATCAAATCTCATCCACCAAACATTGCCTGAAAAATTTGGATCTTGATTTACAGTGCTAGAAGTAGAACCTATAGAATGAACAGGACAACTACGAGAAAAAGAAGAGCCGCTATAACTAGTAGTCGGAGACCAGAGTAAAATACTATTAGAATCGTTAGACCCCACAGGATTAGTAATAGTTTGAGTTCCTGAACCCGAACTAACAGAAGAAGCGGAGGTACTTGCTAATCTCGCAACTCTTTCTCCCGTTCCTCTTATTTGTAGATTGTCTGCTTTATCCCAAACTTGAAATCCATATATTCCTGTAATAGGATTTCTAGAAGTTCCCGACCCTGCATTTCCAGTATCAAAAACTGAAATATATGTAGATGATTGAGCTGTGGCACCCGATGAACCTGTAACTGTAAGAAAAATTTGATAAGCGGAATTCTCTGTTATAGCAGGAGTTGTCCAAGTAACAGTAGAAGCGGTAGTAGAACTAAAGGTTCCTGATCCCCCTGCTTCTTGCCAAAGAATACTAGAGGCCCCTACTGAAGTACTAGTTAAAGTTACACTTTGTCCTTCGTTTATTACTGTAGAACTTGTAGTAAAACTAGAGATTAGTTGTCCTACAGTTACGGTCATAGTATCTGTACTTGACAAACCACCCGCATCAGTGACAGTTAAAACAAAATCAAAAGTTTGAGTAGAATTTGTGTTTGGAGCAGTCCAAGTAGCTGTTGCAGAAGTAGCGTTTGCCAAGCTTCCGGAAGTATGCCCGCTTCGAGCCCAAGAATACGAAACACTTTCATTTGCACTTCCAGACAAAGTTGCTTGGCCTCCAGAAACAATACTTCTATCGGGTCCTGCACTTGCTGTAGGGGCTGTATTTGCAGCTACAGTTAGTTGAAAATTAGAATCAATACCAGAACTAGTACTTTGGTCAATGAGGTATCCAATACCGTCTCCTCCTACGTTTACAGGTCTTCGTGCGTAGACATACAAAGAATGAGCATTAGTAGTATTGTCACTCACAGGAATTGCATTGCCTGTTAATTGAAAATTAGATCCAGAAGTTGCATAGTTAAACCATCCTGAATCATAACTATTTACTGTTCTTCCTCCATTTGTATTTGTTGGTCCTTGTATTCTATAATCACATTGATCCTGTAAAGTTCCCCAAGTTGTACTACTAGTTATGTCAGGAAGAATACCACTATGAGAAAAGGTAGTAGCACCATAGCTTACCGAAAAATTATTTTGTATAATAAAGTAATGATAAGGAGATCTTCCTGAAGGATCTATATAGTCTGGTGTATGTGGGACGGCGCCACTTACAGTAGATGAGCTTCGTCTTGCAAAATAGTAATGTGTGGTTCCTCGAGTTCCTGTAAAGGTATTACTTGATTGCCAACTAGACGGAGTACTATTTGAAGTATTTCTTCCATATTGTAGTGTTCCTCCAGTTCCGCTACTACTTAAAGTTACTGTCGTAGTCACAGAGGCACTTCGTAAACTTGCGTCGCCCGCAGCTGCAGTTGCACCATCATTTGAACTAACAGAACCTATAATAGGTGTGGTAGTAGGGTCACTAGTTGTAATAACCCACTTACCATACCTTTTATAAGTCTGGGCAGGTTGTCCTCCTTTTCCGGATTGATCTTCTGTCATTAAAGTTAATCTAACCCAAACATAGTAAGTATCTGCAGTACTTCCTCCATTAAAACGGGCAGAACTTTGTGTAGTACTAAGGTTTCCTCCCGAAGTATTTGTTAGAGTTGCGGTACTTGCACTTAAAGTAGTCCCAGAAGTAAAAGAAGAATCAGCGGGAGCAGAACCAGAGGTACTTAAATACCAGTGTCTCGAGTCACTTTGAAAAGTTCCAGAATAATTTGTGCCCAAAGTCTGATTAGTACTAGTAGATATATTTAAAGTGGTATTTGTCGGACTTGATAAAGTACCGTTTACAGTAAGAGTACTCATTCTTCAACTCCATATACTTGTTTATAGCTTTCATATGTAGCTATACATCGTTTATAGGTAAAGTCAGGGTTTATAAATTCTCCTTCCTGTAAATCTTCTACAGATTCCCAATGCCCCTCATCGTAGTCTTTTAATTTAGTTGTAGGCACAAAACACATTACTTTATCACAACCAAAAGAATTAAACTGCCAGTCTCGAAAAGCTCTAATTATTTGTTTGGCGTTTTCAGTCTCCCAATGTCCTTGTTCTTTATGTTCCTGAAATAACTCAAACACTTGATCCATTATTACTAAATGAGTGTCTCCGTCATACTCTTCCAATGCTATATAAAAAGTATATGCTCCTATAGCGGTGCTATCTTTATAAACTATAACTCCGTGGCCTCGATCACAATTTACTATTCTAGACCCGTAAGCTTTGTGACCTAAAAATAAAGGTATGTCATCCGATGTAAGCTGTCTTACTGTATACATTATAATTGTCCTAATCTAACTCTTAAATTTCCAGCAGTATCCGTAATATCTATTCTTGCATTAGCATTGTCTAATTTGATTCTACCATTTCCACTAGTTATATCATTTGTATTTAAAGCCCAGCCTCCTGCTGTTGCAGTAGTAGAATCACTACCTATATTTACTCCATTACTTAAAGTAATAGAATCCGCTGTAATACGTCCTTTTATTTGTAGCTGAGACCCTGTCCACCTCATATATTCAGTGGTGCTTCCTATATCAAATTTTGCAGTACTACTATCATTTCCTAACCAAAACCCTGTACCAGCTCCATAACTTGTCTTTCCAGAAGCAATTCTTATATTTGCGCCCGATCCTTGAATAGCAGCAGAGTCTATTGTCCACCCTGCTATAGAACCGTCCTGTAGGGTGCCTTCAAAATTATTTCCAGTTATACGAAGTATAGAAGTATCTATAACGCTAGCACTTACGGTACCTGTAGTAATCCTTCCGCCATTTATCAGTGTAGTTCCATGTTGTCCAAAACTTAAAGCATTACTACCGTCCGTTAGTCTATCTCCTTGTCCTATGTCGCCATCAGCAACAAAGCTTACAAGCCCTGTAAAAGAAGTACCTGCATAAGGAATACTAAAAGTTATAGTAGGTGTACTACCAAAGTCACTTTCTACCACAGTATAATGAGCATACCAAAACTTACTGCTATTACTTGCAGTATTCTCAGGAGCTATTTGACTCCATTTATTATTTGTAGGAGTTGATGCAATTACTCCTCCTGAGAGTTGCCCTGTACTAAAATTATATGTAACGCTTGTAGTAGAAACTGCTGAACCACTCGTAGGAGAACTTGCTGAAGAATTGTTATAGTAAATATATCCAGTAGCGTTTCTTGGTCCTGTGCTTCCTCTTTCTGATTGAATAACTGGAGTTGACCAATCATTTGAATTAATAGTATCTTGAGTTGAAGAGGCACTTGCTAATGCTTGTGCAGTAGTTACCCAAATATAAATTCCACCAGAACCTGGGATTGTTTTCTTCCAACCGTCTAAAGTTGCGTGGCCGTCTGCCACAGTAATTCCAGAAGCAAAAGCGTAAGTTAAATCATTATTTGGAACTGCAGGAGCAGTAGTACTATTATTTCTTTGATAAAGAAAAACAGTCACGCTTTGTACAGGCTCTCCAGAGTCAATTACAGCAGAGGCCCATTCGCCATGTGCTATAGTATCTGTCGGAGTATTTGCAGAAGCAGTTGCTGAAGTTACCCAGCGATATCTATTTGTATTAGTTGTAGGAGCACTAGATCGACTAGCGTACCAACCATTAAAGTCACCAGAGCTACTTTCTGTAAGAGCACCTGTTGCAAAAGTATAAACTGAGCTTCCACTGTTTGGAAGAGTAGGAGCACTATTAGGATCATTATTTACTTTAAATAAATAAACAGTAGCATTATTAAGTCCTGCTGCTCCTGTAGTTCCTGGAGCTACTTCTGATAGTTTAGATATAGTATGAGTTACTGTGCCACTAAAAGAAACTCCGTCTGTTGTTTTTCCTGTTATTGTAAAAGTTATCAAAGAAGTTGCCGCCGTCAAACTTGAAGGGGCTGCTACTACAGCATGGTTTCCACCATCAGAAATAGCTCCGGGTGTAATATTTGATCCGCTTGCACTTACAGTAAAAGTACCTGAACTTGTGCCGGAACCATCATATGCTAATACCGTGCTTGTTCCTTGTTTTACGTGAACTTCATTATTACTGTTATTATAGGCACCTGAAGTTGCATTACCGTCTTTATCAAATAAAACAGTAGTTGCTATTTTTAACAAGTCTATTCTTACGCTATCTTCTGAAGTTACTACCTTTGAAGAAGCAGACGCTACTGTTTCTCCTCCATAGTTTGAGTTTGCGTTAAATGCACTATAATAGTTTTTTGCAGACCTAGTTCCGCTTGTAGTTTGAAGAGTTAAAGTATTATACGCTCGTACCCAGTAATAAAATGTCTGAGCACTAGTATTTGTAAACCCTATGTCTGCAAATTGAGGTTTGTTTGAACTACTATTGTGTGTGCTTTCCGCAGGTATAGTAGCAACCAATTCTGCGTGCGTAGTTACTGGAGTAGAAGGATTTCCTGATAAAGAATTTTTCTTCCACACTTCATAGTGCCCAGAAGTTGTAGATATTCCTACAGAAGGAACCCACTCTACTATATTTGGAGAGGAAGAAGTTGCAGTAGTTACTGTCACGCCTGTTGGAGCAGCAGGAATTTTTGCCGTTCTTTCTGCGCTTGAATCCACAAAAAACGCACTATTTCTTAAAGCTCCTATGCTGTATATTTCATCATTGTGTTCTTTTGCAGTAACAGATACAAGACAATCTTTTGAGATAGAAAGAGTATCCACTCTAAAATATTTTCCTGTCCACCCTAAATCTGAGTCTACTACTTGTATTATTTCTCCTGGTAATAAGTTTAATCCAGTAGGTCGCATCTTAAAACTAATAGTTCTCGCATATCGAGAAGAGTCCAATATTTGTTTCACCATCATTCTAGCATTGAAATAATTGGTGATACCATCCACTCCAAAATTAGTAGAGCGTACTATGCCTCTATCTTGTTTAAGATAGTTGGAGTCAAAGAAATTAATTTGTCTTTGTCCAAAATTATTTTGAGGATCTTTAATATTAGCACTTAAAGAATTATAAGCTTTTGACAGGCCCGGATCTTTAATACTAATCTTTCCAATTATATCTTCTTGTTGAATATAGTGGCTAGGTCTATCTGTAGAAATAGTTATTTCTGCATCTCTTTTTGTTTTAACACCAAGCTTGTACTTGCCTTCTGAAAAAGTTATAATACCATTAAAGTGGTCAATTATAGCTTGAGCTGTATTAAATACAGGACCAGAAGTATCAATTTCTATATTGCACTGATGTCGAGTTACCCAACGTTGATCGTGTGAATCCCAGCCCAAGTACTTCCAATATTTCACATCATCAGCATCATATAAGCTATATTGTAAAGGATTACCTTCGCTTGTATCTGCACTTATTGTAGTTGGGCCAGATCCTGATACTTTTGTCATTCCGATAGTGGTAAGAGCCGCAGAATTAGAAGTAAAAGCACTTTGGACACCGTTTGCAGTAATTCTTCTAGGGGGTCCTGACTTGTCCCATACCATTTCTCCGATATATCTATATGCCCAATCATTATATTTATGAGTAAGCTTTCCTATACAATCTGTAAATACAACAGTCGCAGGACTCCCTCCCGAAGCTGCTGTAGTAGATTTTACGGTGCCTCTCCAATACGCTCCTGCGCTTGAAAGGCCTCCACCCTCCCATTTATAAATATCTCCTACAGCTAATCCTGTTAGGCTTCCTGCCATAACAACAGTAATATCCGATGGAGTATCACATACTTGAGCCGCTAATAAAAAAGAATCTAAGTCTATATCTTCGTCTTCTATTGCCGCTCCATACCTTTTACTAGTCATATAGTCATGCAACATCATGGCAGGATTGTTAGTAGCTCTCGCATCTTTACTACCTAAGTCTACCGATAGTTTATCATTTGCTTCAGGAACTTCCCTAACTAAGAAAGGAGAAGTGACAACAAAGTATTTATTATTAGCAGAGTTATATACATATTTCTTTATATATCTTTCAATAATTATCTGGTCACCGTTGCTCTTAGTTTTGGTAATAGTTAATTTTTTACCGTCATATATTGTAGTGTCCGCATTAGAAAAAGCATTATTGCTATCTAGCTTAACAATATTAGTTAAAGCGATAGCTGTATCACTAGTACCAGATTTATTATTTACATAACTAGGAAATTCTACCTTATAAGTAGTGCCTGTATTAGTCAATGTTAGGTCATAGTCACTTCCGAGATTTGTTAAAAGACTTTTTTGAATTATAGTTCCTCTAGGCTTTAACTCATTTACTTCTTGTATTAAATTTGCGGGCCAATCGTTTGTTTCTATAGTAACAGTTCTATTCTCAGTTCCTTCTTGCGCTGTAATATCCCCGATTAACGTATGTCCTACATTACAACTTTGAACATAATCATAGGTAATCATATGCCAATTATCACTACCTTTTTGCATATAAAAAGATTTAGCTTGCTTTAATAAAGTAGATTGAGCAGCAGTCAAATCCCAACGCAGTCTCCAGTCTTTAGCAGTAGAACCAGCATAGAAGAAAAATAAATCTTTTATAGTAACACTACTAGCTAAAGTATCATTTGCAACATAATTAGTTCCTCCGTAGGAAAAAGCTACTGCTGTTTTTATAATTACAGTATCTCCAAGACTAAAGTTGGCAATGCTTTCAGAAGTGTAACTAGGATTATGTTCATAACTAGCATCATAGTTTTTGCACTCTACTAACTTTCCTTTTACTGTAAAGTCTAAAGGTATAACAGTTGTTTCATCGGCACTAATTGTTTGTCTTGTAGCTACCCAAGCGGTATCTAGTAGTCTATGCGAAGATCCCCAGTAATCTCCTCCAAGATTATCTCCGTATGTGCTATGTTGAAGTTTAAAACCCTTTGAGGAGTTATTTGCTTGCTCATAAAACATTTTTGAAGTATCTTGATCTGGTTTTCCAGCGTGAAATTCTCCTCTAATTGTTTGAGGACTTGTATAAGAAAAATGCTGTTCGTGAACTATTCCGGCAGGATTTGTAGTAGGATTACTAGCGTTATTTCGAATTAAGTCAGATCCGGGTAATTCTCCTAAGTTGTACATTACATGTCTATGCTCTTCTGAAGTAAACTCTATCTGCCCACCAATTACTCCTCCAATATTGGCAACACCCGCAGTATTATTAAAAGAAGTATTAGCACTATTATAAGATACAGTTGCAGTAGTAGCATTATTAGTACCTCCTATAACGGTTCCCGCATCTGCTCTTCCATAACAGACAAGATCAGTATTATCATCTGAATTAGTACTTCTTGCAGTTTCGTCAATTTCATCAAGGCATATAGTAGATTTCTCATCTACTCCTATATTTAAAATTCCGTGAATAGGTCCTTCACAAATAGCTTCACCTATAAATACATCTGCAGGATCGTCTTTTGCAGTATCTGCAAATATAGGATTCCCTCCAGTTCGTCTTACTCCATAAATTAAAGGTATATATTTTGATTGAAGATTAAAGTTTAAATCAGCAGGTCTATCTACTTCTACTTCATACGTTTCCATATTAAACTTTTTCTTAAACCATTTCTTTTTATACCAAGTACGAGTTCTAGTTTCCATTGCTTGATATATTGCTGTAATGTCTACAGCGCGGTCAGCATGTTGAAATCCATAGTCTAAAGCATAAGCGGGCCGAATAGTAGCCTCTTGATTTGGAGTTCCCGTCTCATCCAGTGCTTGGTGAAACTCTGCGGAACTTAGTCTTCCTCTTACTTGTTTAAAGTCTCCCCAATTACTTTTCATTCCCCAACTAAGCTTTGTAGATTTATTAGGGTCATTACTATAGTTTGCAGAAGTTATGATACCCGCAAAGATACAAAGAGGAGTTCCGATAAAAGTAGAAGGATCATCCGCCCCCAGAAAAACCTTATAGATAGTGACCTTTCTATTTATAAAGTTTGTCGATTGAGTTTCCGACAGTATGGTATTTAATTCTGAGCTATCTAATAATATAGTTCCAGTAACGGAAGATTCTGTAACTATAGAAGTTGCTTTTTCTCCTATTGCAAGAGTCGCAGAGTTTCCATTATTTTGAATTTTTAATATACGATAATTGTTGGCGGTATTATTACCTGTAGAAAAAGTTATAGTATCATCTTCTTGAAATCCTGCATCAAGAAAATTCTCGCCCGGAGCTGGATTAGATAAAGTTATAGTACTTCCACTTATAGTCCAGGTTGCAGGAATAGAGATAGCTGCTGTAGTAGCATCTAGACCTAAACTCATACTAGAAATTTTTAATTCTGCGGATTCTGTAATATTTCCAATACTTATTACTTTATTTGCGACATAGACTTGCGATCCATTTGCATTACCGTCTAGATCCGTGGTTCCGTCGTCAAAAGAAATATTATAAGCACCATCAGTTATATACGCATACTTTGAAGCATCCGTATCTATTTTAAGAGTATCATTTGTACTAGGAATAACTCTTGGTCTTTCAAACTTGATTAAGTGTGCATAAACAAAAGGATCGTTATTTTCTAGTGCTGTTTTTAGTAAGCTATTAGTAATTCTAGGCATTTGCTTCCACCAACTTCAGCCCAAACTTATAAAGATTATCTGTATTTAAGTTATACTCTAACACGTCTCCGCTCATTATCACGCGAATCTCAGGACTTGCAAAGTTAACAGTTGCATTGTTTGCTACAGCTCTACTTAAATATGGATGAATCCATAAGCGTCGTTCAGGCGCTCCAGGTTGTGTACCCTTATAGTTGTTTGTAGTTTCGACTCGAATTACTCTATATGCTTTTGTATGCAAAGAGTCAGTAGAGTCTGTAAGTGTAAACATATCTCCGGGTCGAGGATTTGTTGTCGCACTCGAACTTGCATTATCAATTAATAGTGTCTGAGAACCTGCTGCATGCGCTCCATTAACTGCAATAGTATTGCCAGTTACTTGAGTTTCCCATCCTGAGTTTCTCATAGTTTGATACTGAGGCAACCGTACTTTAAAAGGGTTTAGTCTTCCATGATAAAGTAAAAAATTGTAGACAGGCTCAAACTCGTCCCGAGTCATTGGATTATAAGTTATATTTATATCCCAGACTTGACCTGCAATTCTTCTAGTAACTACTCTATTTGAGTTAGTTTTTGACACTTGCGTAGGAGCCTTAGAACTAAACTTTACAGAGGCAAAACCCGGCCCAGTAGTTGCACCAGTATTGGAACTACTAGATTCTCCCGCATCCGCTATATAAATATTCGGATCAGGCAGTACGTTTAAAAAATCAGTAAAAGCTGACATTTACACTACTCCTTCTTCTGTTTGTAAGCCTAGCGTATCTACGCTTTCTAAAAATTGTTCTCCCGAGTTATTTGCTGCTTCTCTTATCATATTGATAATATTACCGCGCTGAGTAGTCAGTGTTTCTTCCATAGTTGTAGCATCAATAGTTTGAATGTTAAAGTTTGCAGTTATGTTTGCTGCTGCTCCTCCCATTTCATCATTGGGTACTATTTGTCCTGGTACTTCTGGTACGAACAATTCAGGACCTTGTTCTCCTACTACATAAGCTGCTCCACCTGTTGCTCTATGTCGATAGCCTGTAAACGCCGGAGTAAAGTTAGAGGCACCTGATCCTTGTCCTCTCTCTCCTCTCATATAAGCAAGTTCTCCCGCTACATTATTTCGTGAGACATCAACTTTATTTTTTCTTTCGCCCATACTTACTGCAGTAGGCTTACTAGGTGCAGAAGATCCTCCCCCTCCCTGATATGTCATTCCAGAAATTATAGCAATTTGCATAGCTCCCATTGCTGCAACTATTCCTGCTAAAACAAAGTTAAAAGGAAAAAGATCTACCATACCCACTGCTTGGGCAATACCTAAAGCAGTGGCCATGATTGCTTGAGCTAACATCATCTTTTTATTGTCTTCAAATTGTTTTCTTTTTAGAGCTTCTTTTTTCTTTTCCAAAGCCATTATCTTTTTCTCTTTTGACTCTGTAGTTCCGCCGAGTTTTTTAACGAGCGCTATTTCTTTATCAATGGCAGATATCCTATCGGCAGTTTGAGCGGCTTTTACTTTATATACCGCGGTCAAAGCACCCGCTACTAATGCTATTCCGGAAGCTATTCCTTGAATTGTTTCTCCTAAGCCGCCTGTTCCTTCCTCCGAAAATAATGCTCTCAAATTTGCGAACCCTTCATTATCCTCTAATTCAGAAAACATTGCTGGAAACATTTGCATATTTTCGCCTAAAGCGCCCATAAGATTTGCATCAGGTCCTCCCATTTCTGCCAACTGTTGAAACATTACAGACATAGGAGCAAGTGCTGCAGTTATTTTATCTATACCAGTTAAATTAGCATCAACACTGAATGCATTTGCTTTTAACTCGGTTTGCAGTTCTTGTTCAGCAATTTCAGCTGCTCCTGTTGCATCTACTCCTATGTTTGCATCCATCCAAAATTTAGTTCTCTTTTTTAAATAATTTTGCTGTGCCTTTGCATCTGCAGCATCTAAAGACTTTATGAGATTAGTAGAAAAATTCTTTATTCCTTTTCCGCCTTTTCCAAAGACGTCTCCTGTTCCGGCTCCTTCTCCAAGTAGTGAACGAAGATTTGCTAATTGTAACTTTTCTTTTTCAGCATCCAAACTTTTCAGTTGTGCATCTAGTAATGTTTTTGCCGTAGCTTTTTGAGCTTCTAGTACTAAACCAAGTTTTTCGGGATAAGCGTCTAGACTTTTTACAATGGCATCTATAGCCGTCTGCTCTGTGCCTTCTGCATATAACCTGTCCGCTTCTAATTGTTTTTTAAGCAAGAAGTTTTTAGCAATAAGAAGATCGTGCTCTAATTGAAACCTAGCTACAGATAAGGTATATTCCATTCGAGCAAGTCTTCTTCTTTCAGTTGCAAATTTATAAAAGGTTCTTAAACTATCTCCAGCAGTATCTTCTAATCCCATTGTAAGACCACGACCGCTTTGAGCTTTTTGTATTACTAAATTAGCTTGATGTATTTGTTGAAGATTTGACAGCCTTTGTTTGCTCAAAGAAATTAGCTTACTTTCTGTAGCTGCTAATTTTTTTAAAGTTGCTTCTTGAGCCACAAGCACAGCCGCTTTTCGTACTTCCTCGTTCTGTGCTTCTTCTTCCAACGCTATCTGTTGTTGAGTTAAGGCCCCTATTTTTATTAAAAACTCTTCTCTTCTCTTTAAGAAGGCTTCTTTATTTTTTTCTGTTTTATTTAGCTCATAAGCTTTTTCTAAAGCTATTAAATCAGATGCCCCTAATCTCTTTTCTAGTGTTATTTCTCTTTGTATTTGTGCAAGTTTTGCTTCTCTTAATTCATCTTCTTTTTCTAAATGAGCTAATACAGCTTCGGGAGTACCTGCTTTCTTAGCAAGTTTTCCTAAAGTTTTTGTTTCATTTTGAAGAGTTTTTAGTCTTTGTTTTCCTTCAATATATTCTTTATTAATGTTAGCTGTTTCGGCAACGTATTCTTTTACTATACCTAAATTTTTTCCTTCTTGCTCGCCTAATAATTTAACAAAGCCGGATCTTAATAACTGCTCATCCATCAATGCTTTTCTTCTTTCTTTACCTGCCAAACCTGGAAGTTCAGTTCTTATTGCCTTGTTATAGTCTTCTGCTGCATCAGTCTGTTTTTGTAATAGTTCTATTCCTTTAGAGTACCTACTACTTTCAGCGTCTCCAATCTTATTAAGTTCTTGAAACAATTTACTTGAGTTTGAGGTTGCGGTGTCCGTCGCATTAACAATAGTATTTAAAGGACCCATTGCATTAGCCATTGCTGCTTCTAACTGAGTAGCATCTACTATCCTATCATTCTCTATGTCTCTATAAATTTGTGCGAATTCTCTTACTTGGTTTCGGCCAATACCCATGGAATGCATAGGGCTATCTATTATCTGCTGTCTTCTATCCAGTAGAACTTTTTTTAGTTCCTCTTTAGCTAGTTTACCTTTCTTTTCTTCCAAAACCTTAAATATCTTTAGTTCGTTCTCCATAAGGTCACGGGCTTCCTGTAACCGTCGTTCATTATCTTTCTTTACGGCTTGAAGTGCGGCTGCGTCTTTTCTTCCCTTCCTAGTTCCCGTTCCTGTTGCATCCAGTTTTGCTTGTTGATCACTAATTCTGTCTTCTAGAGTCTCGATCAGTATTTGTAATCTATTTTGACGACTTTTAGACTCTCTTCTACTAGCTGCGTTCATATTGTCAAAAGCTTCTTGTAAATTTAATAAAGCATCTGACGTTTCTTGCATAACTCCCTGCATAGCTCGAAATCCTGCAGTCATTCCTTCTGCAGTTTCTGAACCAAAACGATCTAACGAAGTCATTACGCTGTCTGAAATGTCCGATATATTACTGAAAGCTTCTTCTATTTCTTCCTGAACTTTTTCTAATTCGGTTTTTGGTTTTTTAAACATGTCTGTAAGCATAGGAATGACCATAGCACCTAAAGAAAGTATTAAGCCTATCGGGCCTAACATTGCTAAAAATCCTGTGCCTACAAAACGTAAAGCAGTACCTGCAGCATATCCCGCAGTTCTTAAACCATTTAGTCCTTTTGCTGCCGTACTAGAAGACTTAAGAGAGTTTGCATTATTAGTATGATAACTACTAATTTCAGTGTTTAGTTCTTTAAATCCAGTTATTAACTTGCCCCGAGAGACAGCTTCTAAAGCATTTGCTTTTGAGGTAGCATGTCGAGTTCTTGCGCTCTCAGCTTCCATATCAGTTAGAGATTTTCTAGCGGCATTTAATTCATTTAGTTCTTTTTTTGCTGTTCTAGCGGCTTTATTCATATTGCCTTGAGCGTCTGTACCCTCAGCTATAATAGCTTCTCTATTTTTTATTTGTCTATTGGATCCTTTAATTGCTGAAGCAAGCTT
>Ga0310344_10001938_pt1 | contig 15669 bp, 11 predicted proteins | sample HC15DNA20200_MG_FD_203801 | JGI IMG/M metagenome (GOLD analysis project Ga0310344, IMG submission 203801) | Marine microbial communities from station ALOHA, North Pacific Subtropical Gyre - HC15-DNA-20-200_MG | ecosystem: Environmental > Aquatic > Marine > Oceanic | place: Pacific Ocean: North... | reverse complement strand
CGCGAGCCCGGGCCCAGGAAATGGGTGACGGCCAACAATCTCCTTAGAGAGGCCAAGTTCGTCACCCACGGCTCTCACTTCATCTTTGAATAATTCTCGAAGGGGTTCAATGAGTTCGAATGGGTGGTCAGGACGCAACCCGCCAACGTTGTGATGCGACTTAATGGTGACCGAGGGTCCGGACACGGACACCGATTCAATCACATCCGGGTATAGAGTGCCTTGCACAAGAAACCGAGCATCTCCATGGCGACCAGCCGCCTCTTCGAACACATCGATAAACGTGTGACCAATTCGAACCCGTTTCTCTTCAGGTTCCTCGATCCCGGCGAGCCGGTCCAAAAACTGATCCGCTGCATCGACCACTTCAATCCGCATGCCCATGTGCTCTGTAAATACAGCCTCTACCGATGCACGCTCACCTTTCCGAAGCAATCCAGTATCAACGAAGATACAAGTAAGCTGGTCTCCGACAGCACGTTGAACTAATGCTGCCGCAACAGAGCTATCGACACCGCCCGACAACCCGCAGATGACTTGAGCACTTCCCACCTGCTCTTGGATGGTTCGTACCTGATGGTCAATGATATTCGACGGAATCCAATCCGCCGAACAATCTGCTATTTCGAACAAGAAGTTCCGGAGCATATCATCGCCCCGAGTCGTATGCGCAACTTCCGGATGGAACTGGACCGCCCAAATTGCTCTTTCTTCCGATCCAATAGCAGCCACAGAGTTTTCCGTGGTACCCAGCACCTCAAACCCAGGAGGCGGGTTCGGGAGTGAGTCACCATGGCTCATCCATACTTGCGTAGACTCACCACTTGAAAACCCTTTGAATAAACCTTGAGCCGTTTTAATCTGGAGTTCAGCCCTGCCATATTCCCGACGTTCAGCTTGTTTTACCTCACCTCCTAAGACATTGGCAATGACCTGCATCCCATAGCAGATACCTAGAATAGGTACTCCCATTGTCAGAAGGTCTGGATCGACTGTTGGAACCCCTTCGTCGTACACACTAGCCGGCCCTCCAGACAAAATGATTGCTGCAGGGTCGAAAGATTGAACCCAAATTGAGTCCCGCGTAGGCGGATGAATTTCACAAAAGACGCCCTCTTCTCGAATCTGACGAGCGATCAATTGTGTGAATTGTGACCCAAAATCAAGAATCAGTACTCGACTCAATTCAATCCCCTAAACATCTCATATCCATTCCACTCTTGATCAGTTGCAATCAATACAACTGAGCCAAGTCAACCATTCTATCCAACTCCACGGAGCTTATCCTTTGCGGTCAGTCAAGCTATCGAGAGGGACTTCCTGCTCTTCTCCCGAATCCAAGTCTTTGACCAAGACCATCCCGCGCGACAATTCTTCGGCACCTAAAATTATTGCCCGTTCAGCTCCCGCCTGATTGGCCGCTTTCAACTGACGGGAAACTTTTCGAGATTGAAGGTCCTGTGTGACACGACGTCCAGAATCTCGAAGACTATGTGCAACTTTCAGGGCCGTAGCTCGCTCTTCCTCTGACACACAAACAATGTAGTCATCAACACAACCCACCTCTGCAGGCATCAACTGATGTTCCTTCAAAAGTTCAGACAGTACCACATCGCCCATCCCAAACCCGACTGCCGGAAGGTCAACACCTCCAAGCGCTTGAAGAAGATCGTCATATCGACCTCCCCCACAGATAGCACGAAGTTGGCCCTCACGTTCCCAAATCTCGAACACGGTGCCCGTATAATAAGCGAGCCCACGAACAAGACTTGCATCGAACTCTGCGTAACCTTCTAAGCCGGATTTTTCTAGGCAACCGAGCACACCAACTAAGTCATCCGCTGCTTTCACAACACTCTCGTGGTCTGCAAACTCATCCTGAAGTTGACTAATAGACCGTTCCGTTAACTCCAGTATTCGACCTGCGACCTCTTGATCGGAAACAATGCCCTGAAGCTCTTTTGCAATTTCGTCACTAGGCCTTTTGTCTAACCGGTCAAGTGTGTTGAAGACAGCATGATGGTTAGCTCCCGCCACCCCAATAGCATCAAGGAGTGAAACCATGAGTCGACGGTCTGACACACGGACGCGAATGTGAGATTTGTTTAACCCCAACTCCCGAAGAGCATCTATTCCTGCCGCAATGATTTCAGCATCTGCCAGAAAATTAGTCTCTCCTACAATATCCATATTCAGCTGAAAGTGTTCCCGGAGGCGCCCCCGTTGTGGTCGCTCGTATCGGAAAAGCTGGGGGATTGAAAACCAACGAATCGGTTTTGGTAAAGCTGCCGCTCTCAAAGCAATCATTCGAGCGAACGTCGGCGTCATCTCAGGACGCAGCGCAACGGGTCGCCCACCCTTGTCTTCAAACTCATACAACTGTCCGACGATGCCATCTCCAGATTTACGCGTGTAGAGTTCTAGTGGTTCGAGCGGTGGGCCGTCGTACTCACTAAAACCATATCTTTCACAGACACGACGCCACGCAGAAAAAATGTGTCGCCGAGAACTAAGTTCTTCCGGAAAGAAATCGCGAAAGCCTGAGAGGCTCTGAATCTGATTAGAACTCATACGGGAGCTAATGTACCTGTCTGGACAGAAAGACGCCAAGCAAAAACACCCTTTAGATGTCTCTGGTTCTACAATTGCCAGAGATAACTAAGCAGCCTTCATAAGAGTCCGTGCGTCACCAACGGTATAGGTGGACCCGGTAATAACTACTGTCCCGTGACCACACAGTTCACGTCCACAATCCAATGCCTCATTTAGACTCTCTATTACGTGGACAGGGGTGTTCGATTTGCGTAGAAGGTAGTCTCGAGCCTCTTCAATGTCCCAACGCCGCGAATCCGGCACAGACAGGGGCTGAGTGAGAATGATCGCGTCCATATCATGTGCGAGCTGCTCTAACATCACCGTCCATTCCTTATCGCTGAGAATTGAGGCAACAGCAACTTTCGGGCTGGGAAGGTCAGTCTCTCGCAAAGTTTCCATGAGACTTTTTATTGCCTGCGTGTTATGCGCGATGTCAAAAACCCACGTACAATCATCCGTGCTTAAGATCTCGAAGCGACCAGGCAAGCTCATCGCTTCAACCCCCACAACGATCTGTTCAGAAAGAAGATTGGGGATCGACTGTTCGAGCATCAAAACGGCTAAGGCTGTGTTGGTCACTTGGTGGCGGCCTAAAAGTGGAATTTTCAGTTTCACTCCATTGGGCCATCGGTTTGAAGTATAACAAAAACACGTATCACCTTGGTCGATGACGAACGCACTCGTCTGGCAATCCAGCCCTACTTCAGCAACTGGCACACCAAGAGCAGAGGCTGAATTTAGTAAAACCCTGCGAGCGTTCGACTCTAAAGGACCCAAACTTACGGACACCCCTGGCTTCAGAATCCCTGCCTTCTCTCCTGCAATGGTCTCCAGACTCGACCCCAATAATTCTGTGTGATCAAGCCCGATGGAGGTGATCGCAGTGCCGATGGGTTCGAGAACATTTGTTGCATCTAATCGCCCTCCAAGACCTGCCTCCACAACAGCAACCTCGACCTCCATTTCTGAAAAATATAAAAAGGCAAGCGCAGTAGTCACTTCAAAATATGTGGCCAATCCTGCCGTGGAGCATTGCAAAATTCGTTGGGCCGCACTTTGAAGGACATCTTCTTCAATCCGTTTCCCCAACACATGAAACCGTTCTCGAACATCTGCGAGATGTGGCGATGTATAAAGCCCCGTCCTCTTACCCATCACCGAAAGAATATGAGCCGCGAAACCTGCAGTGGAGCCTTTCCCATTAGTGCCAGCTATGTGAAAGGTTTCGAAGGTGTGTTCAGGGTGCCCCAATTCTTCGAGCAAGGCTTCCATTCGATCCAGCCCCCAACGACTTACAATAATGGGCCGTTCATTAAGGAGGACCTGGAGGGGCTGTTTATCAAGCATTGGGGCACTCAAGCGCTAACCACATGCTGCAGTTTATTCAGCACATATGCCCCAATAGAGTCGCAATTGCGCCCTTAAGCTCTGCCCGAGGGACAATACGATCCACCATCCCATGCTCTTCCAAAAATTCCGCCGTCTGAAATCCATCTGGAAGCCCTTGCCGAATCGTCTCTTTAATCACACGCGGACCGGCAAACCCGATGAGAGCGCCAGGCTCCGCGAGAATAACATCTCCCAACATAGCATACGATGCTGTCACTCCTCCCGTCGTCGGATTCGTAAGTAGGCTGATATACGGAACCCTTGCCTCAGAAAGCTCTTCAAGAGCCGCCGCAGTCTTGGCCATTTGCATCAAGGATAGAATCCCTTCCTGCATTCGCGCGCCACCAGAAGCAGCGATGATCACAAGGGGCCGGCCGGTATCTCGTGAACCGAGTGCGAGACGACGAATCTTTTCTCCTACAACTGATCCCATTGATCCCCCGATGAACTGGAAGTCCATTATACCGAGGTGGATTTCTCGACCATCGAGCGTTGCACTCCCTGTCCGAATAGCATCTTGGTCGCACCCTCGACTCTCCGCCTCAGAAATCCGATCCGTGTATTTCTTTGAGTCCTGAAATTGCAGGGGATCCACCGACCGCAATGATACGTCGTAAGTTTCGTCGAATTCACCAGAGTCGAGCAAAATCGCTTCATATGACTGAGCGGGAATGCGAAAGTGATATGCGCAGTTGGGGCAAACGTTCACATTCTCTTCGAGTTGCCCTTTATACAGAATCTCGCCGCAGCCGAGACATTTGTCCCACATGTCTCCGGGGAGTTCCCGCTTCTGCGAAACCAACTTCTTTTTAGGCTTTTTGAACCAAGACATCGCACCCCCGTTATAGGAGGGGTTTTTTTAATCTACTAAAATAGGAAAAACTCAATAATAAAGATGAGAGGAATATATACGAAGGCCGCTAACGTTCCGATGCCACCCTTTGGATCATGCCAAACCCTGCATAGGTAAGAAGTAAGAAGCTTCCCCCGTAGCTAATAAGAGGAAGAGGTAACCCCGCAATAGGCAAAAGTCCCACAGTCATGCCAAGGTTCAATGTTACATGCGTAAACATGACTGCGAACAAGCAAAACACAATCGTGCTTCCAAAGTCGTCAGCCGAATCTAGTGCTATCCTCAATACACGGAGGAGTAAAAACCCAAACAACGCAAAAAATACTAGTACCCCTAGAAATCCCAGTTCTTCTCCTACAACTGAAAAAATGAAATCTGTATGTTGCTCTGGCAAAAACGCTAATCGTTTTTGCGGACCGGCTGCGAAACCCTGCCCAAAAAGACCTCCTGAGCCTATCGCCACCTTAGATTGGATCAGATGCCACCCCGACCCTCGCGGGTCCACTTCCGGATTAAGAAAGACAAGCAGTCTGTTTTTTTGATAATCCGCAAGTGTGTTCCACAAGGGAACGGTCAAAACACCACCTGCAAAGTTTGCCAAGATCACACCCAGTGATTCAACAATGAACGGTCGGTGGAAATAGAGGCACATGGCCACGATCAGAAACCACCCTCCCCACACTATCCAGTTGAATCCTAACAATAGACTAATGGCAGGACTCACAAGAAGGAAAATTTTGACCAGAGGTACACCTGACCAAAAGAGAGCCGCGATCAGGATAGCCCCAAAAATAATCGCACTCCCCAAATCAGGTTGGAGAAGGACCAGAGCAAAAGGAGTTGCCACAATTGCGACTGGCTTCCAAAGCTGCGACAGTCCAGCGAAATCTTGTGGGTTACCACTCATTATTCTCGCCAGCATTAGGATCGTACCCAGCTTGGCTATCTCTACTGGCTGGAGTCGGCCAGGTCCGAGTTCAATCCAACTTCCGCTTGGCCCAGTACCGATTCCGAGCACAAGTAACAGCAGCGCCAATGAGACACCATAAACCCAAGGAGCTAGCCATTCTAAAAATCGGATTGACATACGTGACATAACAACAAAAGCAATCCCAGCCACCCCAAGCCAAGTGAGTTGCCTAACCCAGATGCCCGTCGCAACGGACCGCACTTCGACTTGTCCTGCGGAGTAAATCATGGCTATCCCAAGACCACTCATCAGAATAATGACACCAAGTAAAAGAGGATCACCCAGGCCAGAAATACGACGTGTCAAATTCACGGAGGGCTCTGTCCAGTCAGTGCAGTGTAAACCAAGTCTTCTTCTTTTAAATTCGATTCTGGAGTGGTTCCAATCGACTCCAGATATTGGTCAACAATCCTTGCCGCGAGTGGGGGAGCAAGAGATGGCATTCCGTCCGGGTGCCCTTGTTCCACAATTGCTGCTATAACGATTTCTGGATCGTGGGCAGGGGCAAATCCAACAAACCAAGAGTGCGGCTCACCGTGTGGATTCTGTGCGGTACCCGTTTTTCCGGCTAAGGTCCATCGATCAAGCCGACTGCCAAAAGCTGTTCCACCCGGTTCATTTACCACTCGCACCATCGCCTCGATCAGTTCATTACGTTGCTCTGTGGGAAGCCCTACGTTCCACAAAGAAAACCGCTGGTCCAAAAGTTCCAGACGGGCGAGGTGCGGCATTATCGGGGGTTCACCAGTTGCCAGAGCAGCGTAAAATTGGGCCATACTTAAGAGGCTTTGCTGGTTCTCACCCTGCCCTATCGCAAGATTCCATACGACGGACTCGGTCCAACCACGACGCCCATATCGCTCGTCGAACCATTCTCGAGAAGGAGGAAACGTACCTGCAATCTCAAAGGGGAGGTCGATACCAGTCTCCTCTCCAAACCCTAACCGTTTAACCCCTTCCATCATCTCATCAAGCCCTATCCTTTGCCCTGCCTGATAAAAGAACACGTTACAAGAATTTTTGATCGCTCCGGAGAGATCCAAACCCTGGTGCCCACTTCCCTGCCAACACCTGAAGAATCTATTCCCGTATTGAAGCCCCCCTCGACACGGATGTTGCATATAGGTGTCAATCCCAAGATTGCCTGTTTCCATGCCAATCGAAGCCATGATCAGTTTCCATGTTGAACCCGGCGGATACGAGGCCGTTGAAACACGGTTGAGCATCGGCTTGTCCGGGTCATCACGAAGGGTGTCCCACAGGTCAGTTGGAATCCCTCCGACAAATTGGTTCGGATCAAAAGTCGGGTGGCTGTATAGGACAATCACTTCGCCCGTTTCAGGATCAAGAGCAACAACCCCGCCTCGCATACCGGCTGGGAAGATAGAGTCAGCAAGAACCTGAAGATCAAGATCGATCCCAAGCTGTAGGTCGTTACCCGGAAAGGCCATTTGTCCGCGTTCACTATCAATATCACGAACGATTAAACCGAGCGCGTTTACTTCTACGTATCGCACTCCGTTATCACCCGAGAGCACTTCTTCGTATTGAGCTTCCAAGCCCGCTTTACCAATCGTTCGGCCAGCCTTATAACCCGAAAAACGTTCATTCTCCAATTCTCGATCACTAATTTCACCGACATAGCCAATCATGTGTGCGATGGCTTCGCCAGCTGGATACCGGCGTTGTGGGCGATACTCTACCACCACTCGACTAAATTGTGGCCGCCGTTCTTCGACAAAAGACACTTGCTCGAAGTTTGCATTTTCAAGCACCACCAGAGGTTCATGTGGGCGCGCCCGATTCTTTACGATCAACTCGTCCTTTTTTACCTCGGAAAGATTCAGGTCTTTACCGAGCCGACCGAGAGTTTTAACAATGGTGTCACGGGGACCCGGAAGGATCGAGATCGTGTACCCTGGGACATTATCAGCAATTATACGTCCCCTGCGATCATAAATTGTTCCGCGCGGCGCCGGCACTGAAATGGCTCGGAACCGATTCTCCTCCGATTGCAGCTTGTAATGGTTACCGCTGAGGATTTGTAGACGAAAAAAAGTGACAGCGAGAATGGACAGGACAGCGAGAACAGCTAGACTTGCGCTCTTTCCTCGCTGTCTTCGTGATGCGATTTGTCCACCATCAACCATCAAGTCAAGCCTCTCTTTCCCCTAAACACAGTCAAATCGCGAATACCTATGACGCGCGCCAATACTCCAAATACGAGAGCGGTAAGGAGTGCTGACAACGGCGCATAAAAAAGTAATGACTGGACTGCTGCAGCCCCAGTCGTAAGCAGGGTCAGCGCCGTTTGCAAAATCCAGATGCCACCGAAGAGAAAGGTGGGTACAAACTGTGGCGAATCGGAATACAGCAAATCGCTTAGCCAAGCCCCTATAAACCCTGTGGCCGCAAAAACAAGCATGCTAGATCCTAGGTCCCCCAAAGATATTGAAGCTTCTAAAAGTCCGAGCACTGCACCTAGAATTGCAGCACGATCAGGTCTAAGAAGGAGGGATCCAAGGATTAAGGCACCTGCCATTAAATCCAGATTTATCGACCATCGCGCCCACCAGGGGTGCAAGCTGAAATGAAGAATGAGGATGAATACGATAGCCAGCCACCCAGCTCTCGAATTCATGGTCGCATTGTCGGATTGGAATCGAGGCTATGAACGGGAGCGGTGGGCACAGATTCTTCCGAAAGTTTTGGGCGCTCCCAAATTAGCACGATGCTTGCCTCCTCCGGACGTACTGAAGGTTCGACGATATAGCTTTTCATCCATCCGGCTTCTGCGTCCAAAACTCGACGTACTGTACCGACTAGAACTCCAGGTGGATACACACCAGCAATTCCAGTGGTCACCAACAGAGTGCCATTTCGAACATTTGATTGAAAGGGAGCTCCATCGAGGATAAGAACCGCCTGCCCTCCGTCCGGACGACTCGCTCTGACAATCCCTCTTACCTGGCCATCCTCCGTCACAACACTCACCCGAAAATCAGGGTGACTCCAAAACTCGCCCCGTACACCTCTTCCGTGAGGGCCCCGTGCTACTCCAACTAACCCGCGCCCTGTAAAAACCCCCGCCGGAAAATCAGACTGTGCCACACTTGGACCTTTCAATACAAACACATTGGGGTCACCCACACGAGGTCGCCCCGGATAAACTTCCACCGGTTTCACAGAACCCACCTGAAAGCTTTCAAGACCAGCCTGTGTCCTGAAAAGGTCCGCCTGATTTGCGAGGGACCAATACCGACCAAGAAGAACCACCAACGAGTCTCGCTCACCCTGGAGATCATCAACTCGCTGTGAGACCTGTGAAAGCTCAGAAGAAAAGCGATGAAGTTCAATAAATGGATAGAGAACAGTTCCACGGACCAGCGCTTCCACTTGACTCTGTTGTTCACGCGAAAGGCCGAAAGCCACAGTGAGCATGACAAATAGGGCGACCAAACGAACCCACCCCATCCGCCGCGGGTTCTTCGGTGTCACTCCCAAGTAGGTCACTTCAGGTTACCTCTCGAAGCCTGTCGCACAACCTGTCCCCCACTTCGATTTTACTATGCAGCAAGGACTCCGCGGTAACGTTCAATCTCGTCGAGAATCTTCCCGCAGCCTCGGACAACACACGTCAGCGGCTCTTCATCTAGATGGATTGGCAACCCAGTCTCTTCTTGTAGCAACGTATCCAATCCACGTACAAGACCTCCGCCACCAGTCATAATAATCCCTCGATCCACGATATCCGATGCTAACTCCGGAGGGGTAATTTCAAGCGCCTTTCGCACGGCTCCCACAACATGCTGGATGGTTTCTTGTAAACATTCGCGGACCTCGGCCGAGTGTACCCTGACAGTCTTTGGGATACCCGAGACGAGGTCGCGTCCCTTCACCATCATCTCCTTCTCGTCATCGCTCGGGTACGCGGACCCAATCTGGATTTTAATCGCTTCCGCCGTAGGCTCACCAATAAGGAGATTGTAATTTTTACGAAGAAATTCGACGATCGACGAATCCAGTTCGTCACCCCCGACGCGAATTGAGGTATCCGCAACGATCCCAGAGAGGGCGATCACGGCAATTTCAGTAGTGCCTCCTCCAATATCGATAACCATGTTCCCCGTAGGGGTCTCCACCGGCAACCCTACCCCAATTGCGGCAGCCATTGGCTCAGACACCATGTAGACCTCTTTGGCACCAGCCGCATGAGCACTCGATCGGACAGCTCGCCGTTCAAGTTCTGTAATCCCCGATGGCACACCCACAACGACGATAGGCCGCATCTTGAAGACTCGGTTTGCCGTCACCTGCTTCAGAAAACGGCGAAGCATCAGTTCCGTAATATCGACGTCTGCAATCACACCATCTTTTAGGGGGCGAACCGCTTCAATCCCACTGGGTGTTCTACCTAGCATCCGCTTAGCATCAAGTCCGATAGCCTCGGGCTCACCACTGTCCCTCCGGACGGCCACGACTGACGGTTCATTAAGAACGATGCCTTCACCCTCTACATAGACCAAGGTGTTGGCGGTCCCAAGATCTACTCCGATCTTATTGATCGGGAAAAAGCTGTCGCGCAGCGGCCACAGTGCCATCTAGAAGTTTGGCCTCCGATGAACTACATCAATTGCAAGGAAATTTGACAGAGAGATGACGATCGCCTCTCGCGAATCACGAGACCAGAGTTGACTCATCTCATCCTCTCCCGTTGTCACGCGTAGTAACGCAAGAGGTATGCATTCCTGGCGCGTTTGATCCTTCGATCGTATCAACACTTAGGCTCCCTGTAGCCGTCCACATCCTGAGGCAGACCGTATCAAACGATATCCTCTCAGCCGGCTGAGCCATCTAAAAATCGGACGAGGGGCAATGTAAGTACGCTCAAGAACTCGGGAAAGCACATGATGCGGCCAGCGCGACTATCCACCCCCCAACACGTTCTCTAGGGGCACGTAATCGAAGTCAAAAGCCTCTGCAACCGCCCGGTATGTTATTTGCCCATCGACAATATTCACGCCCCATGCAAGACAAGGGTCAGCGTGAGCCGCACCTTTCCAGCCCATATCAGCAAGGCACAGAAGAAACGAGAACGTGGCATTTGTGAGAGCAAGAGTAGACGTACGGGGGACTGCACCAGGCATGTTAGCGACACAATAGTGGATTACATCGTGAACCATATACGTGGGGTCATTATGTGTTGTTGGCCTAGTAGACTCTACACAACCCCCTTGATCCACTGCGACATCGATAATCACGGATCCCGGCTTCATAAGTTTGAGATCGTCTTCTCGAACGAGCAATGGAGCCTTTCCTCCGGTTACGAGGACTGCACCCACGACCACATCGGATCGCGCGAGTTGCTCAAGAATCGTGTGTCGATTCGCAAAGAGAGTATCAACATTAGCTGGCATAATCTCAGCGAGATATCGAAGCCGGGGCAGACTCACATCAAGGATTGTCACGTGCGCACCAAACCCAGCAGCGATCGTCGCGGCGTTTGTCCCGACCACCCCACCCCCAATAATCAAAACTTCCGCTGGAAGGACGCCCGGCACACCTCCTAAAAGAATCCCAGATCCACCATACGTCCGTTCTAGATACTTCGCACCTTCTTGGACGGCCATTCGTCCAGCCACTTCAGACATGGGCGTCAACAGCGGGAGTTCACCCGAAGGTAGTTCGACTGTTTCGTAAGCAATCGCAACACACCCGCTATCAAGCACCGCTTCTGTAAGTTGTTTGTCTGCCGCAAAGTGAAAATAAGTGAATACCACCTGATCGGGTCGCAGAAGACTGTACTCGGGCTCCAGGGGTTCTTTCACCTTGACGACCAGCGCCGAACGATCCCATAGGTCATCCGCCGAATTAACTATTGATGCTCCAGCACCTTCATAGGCGCCATCGGGGAACCCACTCTGGATTCCAGCACCCTTCTCGATGAGAACCGTGTGCCCTCGTGCGACTAAAGCCTCGACCCCAGCGGGTACCACAGCCACACGATTTTCTTCCGGTTTTATCTCTTTTGGGACTCCGACAATCATTTTCCCTTGCTCCTATATTACATTGGCTAAATACGTAGCCATTGATATCGTACCCTCAGATTCGCACAGTCGCATAATGCTCCTACTCCGGAGCTAGTTCGAGCGTGGCAAGTCGTGTCGGGTCAAAGTAACAAGCTGCTTCTTTACACTGATCCAGACTCACCATGTCAATTCGGCTGGCCACCTCGTCTAGTGTCCTATAGGGCTGGTCATAAAGAGCGACGCCAGCTAATCGGTTCATTCGCGCGCCAGGTGACTCAAGCGAGATGAGAATCTGCCCTTTGAGTTGCGTTCTCGTGTCTTCGAGTTCTTCAATCGTAATCCCATCGGCCGCGATAGTAGCAAGTTCCGAGAAGAGCGCATTATGAGCCGCGGCAGCACTCTCCGGACGAGTCGCTACATATGCACCAACATGGCCGATCTCACTAAAAAAACCATGAAAACTATAGACAGTATAACTAAGACCAAGCTCTTCTCTAATCCGCTGAAATAGACGCGAACTCATACCTTCGCCCAGTGCTGTCGATGTTACAAGCAAAGCGTAGCGTAGTGGATCTTTGTACGATGTACTTAGACCACCGGTGACGATGTGGATCTGCCGCCCACCACCTTGCTCAACTCGTCTTACTCCGATTGATCCCGTAGGCACCTCCACAGGCTTTTCGGAAACAGGCGTCTCCCCTTCTGGAAGCAGGGCCTGCAACGAATCGACCAGGGCTACATGTTCGATGTTGCCAGCTGCTGCAACAACCAAGTTGCCTGGTTGGTAGACCTTGCGGTGCACAGCAGAAAGATTTTCAGCCGAGAGTGCTGTTACCGACTCACGAGTTCCTATGATAGGCTCACCATAGGGGTGCCCGTCATAGAGGAAATGAGCATGTTTTTCGAAGGCTACCTCTGCAGGGACATCGTCGGTCGCCGCAATCTCTTCCAACACGACTTCGCGTTCTAGCCGTAGATCTGATTCTCGAAGTAACGGATAGAACGTCAGGTCTGTAAGAACATCAAGAGCAACATTCAATTCCTCAGCAGGGATACGCGCATGATACGCAGTCGCTTCATGAGTAGTGTAGGCGTCCAGAGTCCCGCCGAGCCGTTCGACAGCCCATGCCAGTTCTCGTGGGGACCGCCGAGCTGTCCCCTTGAATACCATATGCTCCAATAAATGCGAAGCGCCTAACTCCGTCTCCGCCTCATGCACACGGCCTTGTCTAAACCAAAATCCGATGGTGATGGATCGGATTGATTCCATGTGTTCCGATAAAACAACTGTCCCGGATGGGAGGACAGTTCGGAATACCCCGTTATCGAGCTTCTCGGTTAGTGGGGACAGAATGCTCTCCTGCGACAAGGAACCGCGGATATTGTTAAGAGATCAGCGCCTTGCCATCCGGGGCATCAACCTTCGTCCTCAGAGGTCATTGCAGCACGTCGAGACAGTTTCATACGACCCCGATCATCGACCGCGAGGAGCTTGACTTTCACCTCATCTCCAGACTTTACAACATCTTCTGTTCTCTCTGTACGCCCTTCTTCAAGCTCAGAAATATGGCAGAGACCTTCCACTCCTGGAATGATCTCCACAAAAGCACCAAAATCAGTGGTGTTCTTCACTACACCACGGTAAATCCGTCCGACCTCTGGTTCTTCGACAATCGCCTCAACCATCTCGCGTGCTCGGTCCCCCCCTTCCCCAGAGACGGCAGATATCATGACAATCCCCGTATCTTCAATATTAATTTCAGCGCCAGTTTCCTCTTGTATCATACGGATTGTTTTCCCCTTCGGGCCGATGACCTCACCAATTTTCTCGGGGTTAATTTGGATTGTCACAATCCGAGGCGCATGTGGAGACATTTCCGCACGTGGCGAAGAAAGGGCTTCTGCCATCTCATGCAGAATATGGATTCGCGCAGCGCGCGCTCGCTCAAGTGCGTCTTCTAACGTATCCATGGGAAGACCATCAGCTTTGATATCCATCTGCACAGCGGTAATCCCTTTTTCCGTGCCTGCGATCTTGAAATCCATATCTCCGAGGGCATCTTCTACACCGAGAATATCAGTTAAGATCTCGACCTGATCACCTTCCTTGATCAAACCCATCGCGATTCCTGCGCATGGTGCACGCATGGGCACTCCAGCATCCATAAGTGAAAGTGAGCCCGCACATACCGATGCCATTGAGCTTGATCCGTTTGACTCAAGGATATCAGAAACAACCCGGATGGTGTATGGAAACTCCTCATAGGGTGGGAGCAAAGCCTGCAATGCCCGTTCGGCGAGCATCCCGTGTCCGGTCTCGCGGCGGCTCGTACCTCGGAAGAACCGTACTTCGCCCGTTGCGAAACCGGGGAAGTTATAGTGGAGCATAAATGACTTTGAGGTTTCTTCTCGAACATCTACGGAATCGATGCGCTGCTCATCTCTCACAGTCCCTAGTGTAGTCGCGGCAAGCGATTGGGTCTGGCCACGTGTAAACAACGCCGAACCATGAGTTCGAGGAAGAAGACTAACCTCAGAAGTAATCTCCCGAATGTCGTTAGGTCCTCGTCCGTCAACACGCACACCGTCTTCCAGAATGCGTGACCGCATTATCTGTTTTTCAAGCTTAGACAACACCGTTCCCACATCTGACCCACATTCTGGAAAGTCTTCTTCCAAAGTCTCCGTCAATTCAGCACGGATTTCTCCCAGAGCACGTCCACGCTCTTCTTTATCCGGTATGCGGAGTGCTTCTTCCACGCGTTGAGTGGCTTCTTCTGTCACGCGATCAACTAGTTCACTGGCTGGTCCGATCCGTTCGTATTCAAACTTTTCCGGTGTTCCAGCAGCAGAAAACAATTCTTGCTGAATTGCAATCAGCTCAACTATCGCGTCTTGACCAACTTTCATTGCTTCCAGGAATTCTTCCTCCGTAGCCTCTAGACAGGCCCCTTCGACCATAACAACCGAATCCTCCGATCCGGCCACGACGATCTCAAGATCGCACATCTCCAGATCTTGGAAGGTTGGATTTATTAACCATTCCCCATCCATACGGGCTACTCGCACTCCGGCGATCGGACCAGCCCATGGAATCGGGGAAAGGCCCAGAGCTATCGATGCACCGAGCATACCGATTACATCGCCGTCATTCTCTTGGTCTGCCGAAATGACAAAACACACGACCTGTGTTTCATTACGGTAGTCGGCCGGGAAAAGGGGCCGTAGAGGTCGATCAATCTGCCGGGCTGAAATTGTCTCTTTGTCACCCGGCCGGGTCTCTCGCTTAATGAAACCACCAGGGAATTTCCCAGCGGCATAGGTTTTTTCGCGATATTCAACAGTAAGCGGGAAGAATGGCAGGCGTGCTGGCTTTCGATCGGCGGTAGCCGTTACCAGAAGTGCCGTCTCTCCGTACTGTATATAGACTGATCCATCGGCCTGACGAGCCATACGGCCAGTGTCGATGATGAGCGGTCTCCCGTGAAATTCTTTTTCAATTCTGTGACTCATTCTCTTCTTTTTCTCCTGATCTTGGCGTCGCGCATTGCGACGCTACGCCTGTTTGTGGCGCTTTAATTTAGCTTCCTTCCATCGTGGGTGTTGTTCTCGTAGCTAATCGAAGGACCCTGATCTTATTTTTCTGTGCTTGCTCGTTCGGAAAGATTAACCCTATCGGTCTCTTCCCCTAATAAGATCATGCATCAACTGCTGGGTAACGATCGCTAGAAGCCGAGTACAGCGGGTGGAAATACCAAAGAATGAAGTTTTGTAGAATGGGCCAACGCTTCAATGACGGAGCCCAAGCTCCTGGATTACCGATCGATAGCGTT
>Ga0310344_10001937_pt1 | contig 15673 bp, 13 predicted proteins | sample HC15DNA20200_MG_FD_203801 | JGI IMG/M metagenome (GOLD analysis project Ga0310344, IMG submission 203801) | Marine microbial communities from station ALOHA, North Pacific Subtropical Gyre - HC15-DNA-20-200_MG | ecosystem: Environmental > Aquatic > Marine > Oceanic | place: Pacific Ocean: North... | reverse complement strand
TCAGTCCGCGTCCTTACATGATCATTAGCACGGCAGGTTACGACATTGTGCACCCGGCATGGTCGGTAGCCGAACTATTTAATGCTGCCCGCGAGCCCAAGCGGATAGAGTTCCTGCCGTTTAATCAGATTGGCTTATATTCTGAACCGGGCCTGACTATCTCTAATAACCTGGCGCGTGATTTTTTTATCGAAAAACTGGGGCAGCCTGCGGGGTAAATTAGTGCCTAGGAAAGTAGGCCCGACTATAAACGTAACCGTTTTACTCGAGGTCACAGCGAAACCAGAGTGTATCGAAGAATAAATTGCTATGTTTGCCGAAAACTTTCAAGAGACTCGGTCCCACTACGAGCGTTACCTCGCTTGGATAACCGAAACAGGGGTAAGCGAGAAACTCGCTAAAATGCTTTCCGGCCCCCCATCTTTCGGTATTTCGACCGCTTAGACGGGTAAGAAGGTAACCTCCGTCTATATGCTTAAACATTGACCGAGTTCGACCGCTCTCGTCGCACTGTCGCCATCGCGGTGATGGTCACCACATCTGTCCAAGCCCTTGTCACGATGGCGTCGTTGACGGTATCAATCTACGCGCCGCAGGCGGCACGCGACATCGGAATTGGTCCCGAACACATCGGCGTGTATGCCTCGTTGACCTATGTCGCCGCGATGCTGGGATCTCTTCTTACCGGCCGGCTTATACTGCGTTTCGGCGCGATTCGGTTCTCTCAGGGGGCTATGTTGTTTTGCGCAATAGGGTTACTCGTTTGTGCTGGCGGGCAATGGTGGTGGTTCTTGATTTCGGCTTGTATCCTGGGGTTTGGTTACGGGCCTACCACGCCGGCAAGTAGTCATTTGCTTTCGCGACACACGCCAGTACGCTCGTTGTCGTTAGTGTTTTCAATAAAACAGACAGGAGTCCCACTCGGCGGGGTGTTTGCCGGAATCCTTGTACCTTTTCTTTTGATCTATTTTGACTGGCGTGCAGTAAGCGTCCTCGTTGCGACGGCTATAATCATTGGAGCACTGTGTCTTCAAACATGGCGAAACCGCTTTGATGTCGAATTGACTCCGAGCCAACCGTTAGCGTTCGGAAATGTGTTGAAACCACTTCGACTAATATTTTCGCGCTCGGATCTGCGCTTGATCGCGGTATCGACCTTTTTTTTGTCAGGGACGCAACAATGCTACATCTATTTTCTAGTCACCTATTTCGAGATTGCGATCGGTTGGTCAACACAATTCGCGGGATTTGCCCTGTCCTTAGTAGGCGGGGCTGCGGTAATTGCGCGCATCGTTTGGGGTGCTGTCGCGGATGCTAGTGGACAAACCCGTCGGATCCTCGGGGTCATTTCGCTCTGTATGGCCGCGGCCACACTAGTGACCGCAAGCTTCAGCGCTGCCTGGCCGGACTGGGCAGTTTTAGCTGTTTGCGCATTGTTCGGTGCAACTGGCATGGCTTGGAATGGAGTATATCTGGCCGAAATTTCTCGGAATGTTTCTCCAGAAGATGCCGGGCTAGCAACAGGTGGTGCGCTTTTCGTGACCTTTGCCGGCGTGGTTATTGCGCCGCCGCTTTTCGGGCTCGCCATTGATCTGAGCGGCGGTTTCACTTTTGGATATCTGAGCTTGGCGGTAGTGACTGCCGTCGCTGGTGTCTGCCTGCTGTTATTGCCGATCGGGCATCGAGGACGTGCTGCCACTCCTGGCGAAAACTAAATTCTTCCCTGTACCTTCATGAAACGAATAATCGGTGCGGGCTCTTGCGGGTGCCAGCGAGTTTGTTTTGGATCTTCATGCCAAATGAAATCGAGATGGGCGATGTGGCCGGGTTGCTTTGCGGAAGCGAAAACGTCTAGCGCGTCGCGCAATACTGCAGTTTATGTGGCTCGGTCCGCGACCTCGCCGTACGGTCGACCAAACGGGTGTTCAACTGCCGCAACACGGGGCATACCTAGCGCGCGTTGAAACTCCCAAATTAAGTTAACCGTGACAGTTGCGATACCGGCTGTCTCTATCTTCCGAGCCACCAGCCCTACGGACCGGCAACAGTCGGGTCAGACTGGCGCGAGGATCGCAAGATCGACCTCGTCGTTTTTCATCGCTTGCGCGATCTCGGGTGCACTGACATTTTCGAGCACGCTACTGTCTGCGCCCTGAAAACCTATAATAGAGTAATGGTTCGGTGCCGAAGATCCGACGACTCCAATAGTGACCAGATCCCTAAGAGGGAGCAATGGCAACGCAACGTTGATGTCGTTTTCGATGTAGGTTGTGTCGATGTGGAGGTGATTTGCTACGATATCATTATGCGTCGCATCAAAACGGATCTTGCGCCAACTTGGATCACCCCAAACTGGATTATTGCGCTCAGTTTCCATATCGAATGGTGGGTCACCCCGCATGGAAATGCCCGCTGTCGTCAGTAACGCGACGCGTGATTCTGCGAGGGGTTCAGCTGGAACGGCCCACGGAATAGTGGTTGGTGGCGTGGTACTCTCGATCGCCTCCAATATGATTTTTTGATTAGCCTGCCAGTGAAGCGAAAGGCATCAACTCGGTGGTCACTCATCTTGAATTCCGATTAAAGTTTACAAATAACTTCGCTACCAAATTCTCGGATAATATCCCGTCCATCGGTACCGCACACGTTCAAAGCGATATTCGTGATGCCGGCGTCTTCAAGCATATGGATACGATCAATAATTTCTCCGGCAGGACCGGTTAAGGTAGAAATTTTTACTAACTCGTCGGTGATGTATTTATCTTCGCCTTCGCGCAGAAATGCAAGGTGACCTAAATGCATTTCTTGGTAGCGTTTTTCGAGAGGGGTGTTCATCTTCATGATGTGCTCCTCGAAGTAGCGTTTAGCGAGGGGAGCAATCTCGGGAGGCGCGAACGGTCCGATCTGCATTTGCTTTGGATCCCAATTCGTATGTAACAGTAATATTGCTGACGGGCCAATTTGCCGTAACACCCGTGGAGAGGTCGTTGATTCACCGGGCCGCAGTACGCAACCAGAAGTAAGGTTGGTCGTGTAAACCGAATCTAACTTGCGGCCAACGCTTTTCGCCGCTTGTTTGATTTGTTTGATACTATTTGAAATGTACTCCCCATTGAGACCAATTGTGACCCAGCCGTCGGCTAGTTGACCGACCATCTCCAGTGCTTTGGGGCCATTCGAGGCCATGTGGATTGGAATCGGATCGGCGACATTGATGTAGCCAGCGTTAGGATGTAGAAACTTAATGGTACGTTCTCTATCGCCTTCACGATACGTTGCCTCGCCGCCGCTGAGCAGGTCTCTGATTACCTCAATATGATCGCGCATCGTTTTTAATTTGGCTGGCGGCATGCCCATGACATTCCGGCCGGTAAATCCCGTACCAACTCCGAGGATGACTCGACCTGGGGCTAGTTCGTTAATCGTTGCGATCGAATGTGCTGTGACCGGCGCGATGCGATTCCCGAGGATCGCGACCAGTGGCCCGATCTTAAGGTGACGGGTGTGCTCAGCGGTCAACGCCATGCTGGCATAGACATCGCTGTAGCACATTTGCGAATCGTAAAACCAAGCATGAGTGAATCCGTAGTCCTCAGCCATTTTCGCGTCGTGGTAGGCGCGAATGTACGACGGGAAGGTGATTCCAAATTCCATCGTTCTACTCCAAGTTTAACGTTGTTTTAATAAAATTTTTCCGGCGCAAACGCCGGTTGACTTACCATTCTCGAGTGCGATTTCTCCATTGACTATAACTACCAGGACGCCTTTAGCGGCCATGAAAGGATCATAGTGGTCAGCTTCCGTTTGATCCTCCACTACCAGTTATTAGTCAGCATCAATAAGCCTGGGATCCAGCAAGTGCCAATGCCGATGGCGATCACCGAGTAGGGTAGAAATTTCCCCAGATCCTTCTTCAGGACATAGGTAAGATAAAACATAAACCACATGGCACCCCAGATCGGCCATAACACTCCAAATATCAATTGGCCACTTTGGAAACTCATGAGTGAATAGGGGATGGTGGTGCAGGCTACAAAAAAACAATACCAGCCAAAAGCCCGCATATCCAAATCTAGCCAAATACAAATCGCAACGTAGATATAGGTGAATGTAAATAAGAGATACGCACCGATGTCAAAGTAATCCATCGGCGTTTCGGCACGCATCAGTTGAATGAGCGTGATAACCACGCCGAGTCCACCGATCATAAAGTTCATCACAGCCATCGATTTCGGCTCGACTCGGCCCAAGCCGCCCATGCCGTTGATGAGTAAGACGCTGCCAACGAAAATTAGCATTACCCCGAGCATTTCAGTTCCCCTGGAATTCGATCTAACGATTGTCGGTCAGTTGTAGCACCCCGTATTCTTCGGTCATTTGCTCCCCGTGGCGACACCGTATCACGGATCCTTATATGTAACGAATATCGAGATGATCACTTCATCCAGTGCCAACTGCACGCAGCGGATGAAAGCTTCGATGAGCTCGTCCTATAATGTCCAAGCCCTGGAGCGTTGTCGGGGACAGAATGAATACTTCCCCTAACTCACGGAGACTGTCATGGCATTTAAATTAGAAGAAACCACAATTTCAAATATACACACGGGAATCCGCGGCGGAGAGGTAAGTGCAGTCGAGCTCGTCGACGGTTATCTCGCGCGTATCGCGGCTTACGACCAAGCGGGCCCAAACTTAAACTCGATTATCACGATAAATGCCTCCGCGCGAGACGACGCGGCACGACTCGATGCGGCGTACGCACGTACAGGCGAATTCAGCGGTCCACTACATGGGATCCCAATTGTGGTGAAGGATCAGGCAGAGACTGCGGGGATAATGACGACCTTCGGGTGCATTGCGATGGACGGCTACGTGCCGGAAAAGGACGCGACCGCCATCGCTAAATTGCGTGGCGCCGGCGCAATAATTTTAGCTAAAACAGCAATGCCTGATTTCGCGACGTCGTGGTTTGGCTATTCATCAATGGCTGGGGAAACCAAGAACCCATACGATCTCGCTCATGATCCGGGTGGTTCGAGCGGCGGAACCGGCGCGGCAGTAGCAGCCAATCTCGGTGCGATCGGTGTCGGCGAAGATACGGGTGGATCTATACGCTTGCCGTCCTCGTTTGATAATCTCGTTGGGTTGAAAGTGACACCGGGCCTCATTAGTCGGGCAGGCATGTCGCCGCTTGTTGTGTTTCAGGATTCCGCTGGTCCGATGTGTCGTACGGTCGAAGATTTAGCTCGGTTGCTTGGTGTGTTGGTGGGGTTCGATCCGGCTGATCCGTTTACAGCAACTGCCGTCATAGCAGGCTCTGTAGATTACCAAGAACGATTAAACATAGAACAACTTAAAGGCCAAACGATTGGCGTATTGCGTCAATCATTTGGCGATCCATCAGATCCCGAAGCGGCCGAAGTTAATGCCTTGATGGAGCAAGCGCTAGCAGTCATGCGCGGTGCTGGGGCTAAAACGATTGACGTAGAAATCCCGGACCTCGATTACTACGTTGAATATACCTCATTGTACGTAACTCGATCGAGGCATGACATTGATGCTTTTCTCGGCTCGCGTCCGGTTCCAATGAAAAAGGTAAAGGACATCTATGACGCTGGTAAGATTCATCCGGCAATCGAGTTATTTGAAATGTTAGTCGAAGGTCCGGAGAATCCATTGAGCGATCCGGAATATTATCAGCGCTACACGGCACGCGAGATCTTTCAACGGAGCATTATCAATGAGATGGCCAAAGTTGGCGCCTCTACCTTAGTGTTTCCTACGACCCAGATTCCATCTCCGAGCCGCGCGGATCTAGATGCTGGAAAATGGACGACCTTTACATATCCAACGAACACGTTAATAGCAGCTCAAAGTTGGCTGCCTGCGATTAGTGTGCCTGCGGGGTTTAGCCAAGCGGGACTGCCGGTTGGGATTGAAATGATGGGTTTGCCTTATAATGAAGCGAACCTAGTGTCCCTCGCCTATGCTTTTGAACAATTAACGCACCATCGGCGCCCGCCCGCGAGCACTCCCGAAATTTGATAGAAGGATAACGATATGACCCACGAAGAGATGGTGGAAGAGCTTTGGAATCGAGAGATGATCAAGGAGCTGACCTATGAGTACGGGATCGCGGTCGAATTGCAAGATGCCGATCGATTGGTTGGTCTGTTTACAACGAACGGGTCGGTCGATTTTAGTTCATTAGGGAAAGGTATCATCGAGGGCCATCAGGCGCTGAAAGAATTTTACATCACGACCTGGCCGCTTGAAGTAAAGCCTTTCTTTACCAACCACATGATCCGTATCGATGGTGATAGTGCTACAGGTTTCTGCTCACTCGAAAATCGCGGTACTCGGGAGGGTGAGAGTCTTATAGGCGCAGGACGACTACACGACACCTACGCGAAGAAAGATGGGGCATGGAAATTCGCCACCCGGCGCGTTGAGATGTTTTATTTCGTCCCCCTGTCCGAAGGATGGGCTAAGTCGGATGGCCCGGGGCGTCTTTTGTAGGCGGAGAAAACGATCTCAACGTAGTTGTTCTACACGCTGAGATCGCCCCTGGCTATATCGGGATTGCGTCGCTAAGTACGAACATTACGGTAGCATTTGTCTCTGTTTTATTTGCCCACGCATGATTTGTCCCGCGTTGAATGAGGACGTCGCCAGCTTTCATTAATCGCTCGTCGGTATCCATAACAGCCCATATTTCACCATCTAGGACTAACGCATAGTCGACTGTATTAGTCTTATGCATACCCGGGTCGCCACTCGATCCTTCGCTATCGGCGGCGTGACTTGCCTGCATTTGTGCAAAAGCCTCTACACCGTCGGCGTCGTCTTTCCAGACTGAATCAGGTGGGAACTCGACAATACGGAAAATATTCCCTCGAGGACCAGGTTCCAGATGGACAGGACGGTCGGCATTATCTGCATCCCCGGAATTATCTGCGGGTGAATCGTAAGTCTCCCATAGGTCGGTGACGGCTAAGCCGCCCATGGCGTCCATGATCTGCACGTTCGGCGCGTCGCTGTCCATGGTGAAATTTGATTTGCCGTTGCTATCGTGGCCCGTAACGAGCCGGCGTATTTTCTTTGCAGCCATTGTTACATCCTCTGAAGGTTTACCGCTTATTCGTTAATATCAGCGGCAGGGTGTTTAACTAAATATAAATTGATTTCGGATTATTTACCGATTTGCGACTTCTCGGCAATCGCAACATAACGTTCAATATCTTCGTCTATTAATAGCCGTTCATTGTAAAGTTCATTGGCGGCTTTACGTACTGCATCGACGTAGCGGACGTTGTCTGGATATCGCTCTTCGAGCGATATCCGAGGGTCGCCAGATTTTTTGCGCTCGGCTACCGTTTTCGCAAATGGAATAAATGAACCGACGATCATCAAAGCGCCCTCGGCGTAGTTCGGACCACGATAATTCCATCCTGTGTAGGTCCCGATCGGAGCGCGGATGTCTGGTGATCGGATCCCTGTGATTTCATTGCCGTCACTATCAACAGTTGGGACGAGCAATGGATAATCTCGGTTGGGCAAGGGACTTGGTGGCTGAACTGAGTAGTCGCGATCCGAGAGGCTATTGATAGCACCGCTATAAGTAACACCTGGGATATCCGGAAAATTTAAGTCTTCGGGTGATACTAAGGTGCCATCGGTAACGCTCGGGTAGTGGCTGGGTGGCGGTTCGATACCTTGGGTTGCCCACTCATCGAGCGCGACGATCAATGCGCGCACTAGCGCACAATAATCGAGTTCATTGACGGGATTTAACGATGGGCTCCAGTACATAGGTGCATGTGCCAACATCTGCGGTCCGGCGTGACCACTGCCGCTGAGTAAATATGTACGGACCTCATCGGGTTGTTCAATTTCATTGCCTAACTCGTCAGTCACAACCAGGGAGCTGCGGCCTTGCCAGAATTCGGTACTCGAATCGACGTGCATTACTTTCGGACACACATTGTTTGCTAAGCAACGGGTAAGTATCCCGCCTGTCTTACCGCTGAGCGAATCGGTTTTGGTCGAGTAGGCGAATGGAAATTGATCCCCCGGAAACAAATGGTCCTCATGGTGACGGGGGAAGCGACCGGGTTGAGAAAAGGGCTGATTCAAAAACATACCCCGGGAGCCGGTCAAGGTGGTATAGAGCCCGTCAAAGACCGGTCGACCAGACATATCTTCATTAAAGCCGAGCCGGAGAAATTCACGTAAAAAACGGCCAGGCTGCGAGCGACCATGAGCGATACTGTAATCAACTCCTGGTTGCCCGTCGATATTCAGCGGATTAGATCTATCTTCATTGTCTGCATCTTCGTAGCGCAGGAACCCTAAAAGATCCCTTACTCCAATTAATCCTAGTCCCATGACAATAGGATCGCAGGCGGCGTAGATCAATTCATAGATTGCTCCAGCATCAAAGCCTTCGATTAGGTCGATTTCAATTTCGCGGTTCGACACGAAGCGCCAACTGCCGCTTGGCACGGCTACTCTGGCGTCTGGTTCGTGTTGTCGTACGGTTAGCGTCGCGCTACCCCGGTCCGGTTCGTGCGCGGGATAGGCCAGGGGAGCTTGAGCGGGACTGTCCGTATGGGCGCAGATGATTTCTTCACGGCAGGTCTCTACAATTGGTGCTCCATCGTTTGTCGCGATTGGGAAGTCGGCGAGCAAGTGTCCGCTTGCGTGCTCGACGTAGCCAACCCCGGGCGCGACAGCGCCGTCCCATGCACTAAACACAACCACATAGCCTTGGCGCATGAGAAATCCATTTCCGGCGTCCTCTGCACTACCGAGTTCGTTTGAGCCTAAACCCTTCACCGATTCGTTGAGATCAACTAATGCAAGTTTATCACCGCGGTTTGGCGCATCGTATAATATGCGACGGTTTGATTTCGACATATCGACCGGCTTCAAGATACAAAAGTCGACCGCATATTCGACTAGATTAGACGTATTGCGTGGTGCTTTGTCGAGGTTAATTATGTCCACATTTAGACGGTGGTGTGGGTCGACTTGACCGTGTGCTCGACCAACCACTTTTTCGTAGGGTCCGAACTCGCCAAACGTCAAGCCATCGAACGCGCTTTCGACGCGTTGTATATCCAATTTCATCCCAAAAACCTCCTGCCCATCGAAGACGGATAACTGTTATTTAAGAGACAGCTGGACCCGAAATGCGACTTCCCTTAGCTCCCTGGGGTTAGCCCAGACTGCCTTGACTAATGTTCGCCTCCATGCTCATATCATTACTCAAGTTGCGATCCGAAGAGCGAAGGAGAGACACCATGGCAAAGCCCAAGGTAATTGTCCAGATCTACCCTGTTTTACCAGCGAAAGACCGGGCCGATCGTGAACGACGACGTCCGCTTGGGCGCAACCGTGACGTCTACCATCAAGTTCTCCATGAGACACTAGACATTGTGCGGGAGCTCGACGAGATGGGGGTCTGGGGTATTAGCACCATCGAGCATCATCTTCACTCAGAAGGTTATGAGGTTGGGCCAAACCCCGGGGTGCTTAACGCCTGGTGGGCAAGCCAGGTAAAGAATGCATACGTCGGAGCTTTGGGTTATGTGATGGCGACCCGAGATCCCATACGAGTCGCAGAAGAAACAGCTATTCTGGATCACATGACACAAGGTCGTCTTTTTGTCGGGCTAACCCGCGGATACCAGAAACGTTGGATGAGTACACTTGGTCAACATGTCGATGCGGTGGCAACTGTTTCTGACGGTAGTGACGACGACCTGAAGAATCGAAAGATTTTCGAAGAGCGCGTGAAAATGCTTATCGACTGTTGGACCCAGGAGTCCGTCTCGAGCAGCAGCTCTCATTATCAGATGCCATACCCACACGACACTGGTGTTGTCGGTTATCCGGCGAATGACAGCATTCGTAAGGCAGGGGCTTCTGGCGAGGTCGACGCCGATGGAAATATACAGCGTTTATGCGTTGTACCGAGCACTTATACAGATCCGCATCCACCGATCTTTATGCCAATGAGTGGTAGCGCGGCCTCAATTCCTTTTATGGCGAAAAATGGCTTTCGGCCGATTTATTTTACGCCACTAAAAACCTTAGTTGAGTTTTCGAAAATGTATGTGGAGGAAGGGAAGAAAGCAGGTATCGACTATGCGCTTGGTGAGCGTCAAACGATCGCACGATGGATTCACCTTGGTGATAAGAAACAATTTCGTGAGCGAGTCCGGAATTACGATCAAGAGATGTATTACCACCATTACTCTACATTCTACGACAACCTACCACGGTCTGAGAGCGTTGAGGAAAACGTGGATTCCATGGTCAAAAGTGGACTTTTCCTCGGTGGTTCTGTAGCCGAACTAAAAGATCAATGGCACGAAATTTACGAGCAGTTACCCACGGAGTACATAACGCTGATTTGGCATTATGCCCAGTGCCCAAAGGAAGTGATGATGGACGAGTTAAATGCCTTCTTGACGGAAGTGCTCCCTGAGCTCGATGCGCCATCTTCCGATGGTGTTGTGGTGCAAGGAATGGCTGCGTCGTAACTGTGGAAGTAACGACGTCATGTAGGCCTGGAGCTTTGTCTCTTTGGCTAAGTTTAGTACGGTACAAAACGGGAACCTAGGAGACGGTCGTTGCTGAACCTTGTACAAGTTCACTCCCAGCAGTGCTTCGGTTTGGACCTGAATGTATGTTCATGGGTTAACCATCGATACTATCCGTTCACATAGATCGCTATCCGGATCGAGAAACCCATCCACGACATTGAAATGGTGTTTGTCCGCTTGCTCGAAGTAGCTACCTTTCAGACCGGTAGCTTTCCATGCTTCGATGTAATCAGCCGATTGGCGTCGAAATTCACTCGACTCTTCAGTGCCGACATCTGTAATTAAAGGCGCGGCTGTTTTAGGAATATTGAATAGGGGACTTTCTCGTTGAATGATTTCATCGTTAAGCTGCAATGCCTGTTGCACGAACGCGTAACGGATAGGTGATAAATCGTAGAGGCCGCTGATGGCATAGCATCCTTTAATTGTGTCGGAAGTTAAACCGTAATCGTCTAACCAGTTTGTACATAGTACTCGCACTGCCTGATGCCCGCCGGCGGAATGGCCCGCGACATAGATACGTTCACGATCGCCATGGTACTTTTTAGCCGTAGTGCGAGCCCAAGCGACGGCAGCACGTGATTGTCGTGTTATTTCAGGCAAGGTGACTTTGGGGCATAACGCGTAGTCGGTCACCAAAACGGTGATCCCGCGGGCAACTAGACCGCGCGCTACGAAACTAAAATGTTTTGAGCTCAAGCGACGCCAATAACCTCCATGGATAAAGATTAAAATTGGCGCTTCGGGATTTTCCGCAGGGAAGATATCTAGTGTTTCTTCGACCGTTGGACCGTAGTGTATATCGAGTGAGCAGGTGAGTTCGCTGCGGGCAGCCGCGCTTTGTGAACTGTAAAAATTAAAGTAAGGAGTGAGGTCACCGAGAATCAAAGCTAGATTATATTCGGCGTCGATTTCTTCGGTGGTGGCAAAGTTTCTATAAAGCACGTGAGTTCCTTCCTATCTAAAGCATCGAGTCATAATAAGCCAAAATACGGGTAGGATGATTTCTTGTAAACTCAAAGCTTGTTTTAGGTGACCTCAGGGCGGGAAAATGACTTAAACTCATCCAGCGCGTTACTGCCATCGGTCGTGTCTTAGAGGGATGTATAGGAGAGTCTATCGCTAGATTCAACAGAATCCGTCGCGAAGACTGTGGCTTGATAGGAAACTTTTCCGATCCGCAGAACCTAGCAATCTCCGTATGAGATGAGGAAAAATTGTGCATTGTTTAGGCACAATAAAGAAATTTAATGAATGAAACTCTTGCTTATACCGTGCACCGATCTAGTGTTAATGCATGGGAGTGTGACGAAAACGGGCATTTAAATGTCCGTTACTTCATAGGCAAAAATTACCAAGGGCTAATTCATTTATTGGCCGAGGTCGGTTTATATCCCCAACTACTTCGCCAGCGTGGTTGGCGAACGACAATCGCAAGCCAACACATTCGCTTCCATCGTGAAGTGAGGATGGCGATACCGATCACGATCCGGGGTCAGCTGGTGGGAAAACAGAATTCTAGAGTCGCCGCATATACAGAAATGCGACATAGCCGGGACGATACACTGTTTACGAGCTTTTACAGTGAAATAGATATCGTCAACTCTGAAGATGAACCGCCACGCGATTTTGACTTCCGTATCAATGATTCAGGCTTCCAAGTTCCTGAGCACGGTGTCGCTAGAAGTCTTTATGCGGAGGAGATCCCTGTGAAGTCGGTTAAGGAGGCTCTGGGCATGGGTTACGTAGAAACGGGACGTGGGACGGTAATGGCTGAAGAGTGTGGCACCGACGACGCTATGGAATTCTATCAATATGGCGCTCGTATTGCCGATGCAATACCTAATTTTATGTCCATTTTGCAAAGCGACGCCGAATTCGCGTTACGTAGTTCTGGTGAGCTTGGTGGTGCAGTGATTGAAAGCCGTGCTGATTATTACTCAGCGCTTTTGCGCAATAGTCGATTTGTTATTTTGTCCGGCCTGCGTTCATTTACGGCGAAGACGAAGCGTTTGAGTCATCTCATATTTGATCTTGATACTGAATTGCCTGTTGTCCATAGTCAGGGAATCGCAGTTGCACTTGACCTGAAGACACGTCGTGCCGTGTCGTTCAGTGCGGATCGCATCGCTCGGATGCAGGCACAGCAGCTTAAGTAGCACAGTTTATTTTTAGTCCGATTATCGATATTGTTGATACTTGGCTACGATGCCAAACAGGTGTGAGTCGAGTTTATTGCAATCAAAGTAATTAAGGAGAATGTTGGGTGGCGTACGCGGACGATAATATTTTCGCCAAGATATTACGTGACGAAATTCCTTCATATAGGGTGTACGAAAATGAGCACACACTTGCATTCATGGATGCGATGCCGCAAGTGCCGGGACACACGTTAGTTATCCCAAAATATGCCGCAGAGAATATACTCGATGTTGATCCCGACTATTTGGCTTCGACAATTCAGGTTACGCAGAGGGTAGCGGCTGCGGTTAAGGTTGCGTTCGATGCGCCGGGGATAATGGTCGCGCAGCTCAATGGTAGCGCAGCAGGGCAAACTGTTTTCCATCTGCATTTTCATATTATTCCGCGACACAGTGGTATCGAGTTCAAACTTCATGCGCGGGACCTGGAAGATCCAAGTGTACTTGAAGAGCATGCCCTGCAGATCCGTGCGGCCCTCCAGGGCTAAGTCCCATAGTACTTCCGTAAGCAATGAGTCTAATGCGTCCTCCGCGAAATTCTTAAAATTCGAGTGTTAAGCCACGCTGAGTTTGTTGTTCTTGATTATTGCAAACTTCACTCGATTGCAGAGCGTCCACCCTCTAGAGGCGGTTTATTGAGTGGCCGACGAAATGGTTCGATCGTGGCGATGCTAAACCGATGTTTAAGATGCGAGCCGAAGATTCAAATCGGTCGGGGTCGCTAGTGTCTCTGTCTTCCATTTTTTCAACTCAGGTAGTACGTGCTCGGCGAAGCAGCCCATATTCCGTTCTGCTTCGTCGTAGGGCATGCCTGCATAGCTTAGATTACAGGTCAGCAAATTCATGTCGATAATTTCACGGATGTAAGCGATTTTTTCAATCACTTGCTTCGGTGTCCCCCAGGGCATTAGTTCCGCGAAATCTTTCGCTGCGCCGTCGAGGCCGTGTCGTTCAATGTATTTCCCAACGTTTTTATAGAACTCATAGCCTTTTTGTGTTCCAAATTCTTTGCCAGCCATTTCGTAGTGCTTCATCGCGGTGTGGTAGTAGGCGCCGATCCATTTATATGCCATTTCTTCTGCGCGACCGGCATCCTTGTCAACAAAGAAAAAACCGCCACACACAGGTTGCGGTGCGGCGCATGAATTCTCTTTCTCATAGACTTCGCGATAGATCGCGAAGTCTTGTTTTACGACATCCCAGGGTTTTTGGGGGATCACTAATAGACCAACGCCAAGGCGAGCCATAATTGGCATTGATTCGGGTGAGACTGCGGCCGCATAAGTCCTACCCTTAAAAGATTTAAGCGGCTGTGGCCGGATATTACGCCGCGGTTGTTGGATAGTGTCGCCACCTTCAAGATATCCGAGTTCTAGGCCCTCAAGCAGAAGTTCCGCGTATTCGACAAATCGCTCGCGTCCTTTGCCTTGATCAATGCGGAAACCTTCGTACTCTATATTGCCGAGACCACGACCAAGACCCAGAATCATGCGTCCGCCGGATAGGTGGTCGAGCATCGAAACTTGTTCCGCCACGCGCATGGGATCATGCCACGGCAGCACAATAACGCTGGTTCCCAGTTTCGCGTGTTTCGTTTTGGCGGCCATGTAGGTTAGAAATTGAACGGGGTCTGGGCACATCGTGTACTCGGTAAAGTGATGCTCTATCGACCAGATGGACTCGAAGCCGAGGGGCTCGGCTAATTCTGCTAACCGTAGCTCCTCGCGATAGACTTCGGCATCCGGTAGCCGATTACCGGGATTTTGAAAGATTGGGGAATAACCGACGTGCATTGCCTGTCCTCTAGTGATATTTAAAGTTATAAATGTAGCATCATTGTAAACGGTTTCTGAAAAATAAATTGTCCGATCGGACTTCCCTACCCATCATGCCTTTAATTTCTCCCGGGATATCCGCTGGGGAGATAATCGATTTGGCGTTTTCCGGTGCCGAGATGGTATCGCAAACCTTCAGTTATTTTGCGCTGTATTATGGGGGTATTGAACTACTGCCAGTGAGATCTGGATTTGCTTTTTCCCAAGCTGCACGCGGGTTAGCTGCTTTCCAGCGGAGGGCATAATTGTGCATAGTGTCGAAAATGACATCATGTGTACTGAAATGGGTTAGCAGTCGTTCTAACATTAGCATGCGGTTCCCTCGCCCGATTGTTTGCGGATGCAACGTCAGGACAAATACACCGCCGGAACTATTGGCTAAAGCGTATTCAAAGTCGCCTCGCCAGATTTCCTCAATCGCACTTGGTGCGGACAGTCCTTGGTTGAATCCCGGTACGTGATCGGAGACTGGGAAATCGTCAAGTCCCCATGTGACGGGTAACTCGATGAGATTCGTTAAGTGGCCGAACTGATACGCCGCATCGAGGGACCAGAGATCTCCACTTCGTAAGTAATAGGGGTAGTGATCATGCCCCATACAGCTAGAATCGTAATCGAAGCCGTATTCGATCAACAGATCAACAGTTCGCTTACTGAATCCCCACGACGGCGAACGGTATCCGCGCGGCCGTATCCCGGTGACTCGTTCAAGAGCACGAATACCCTCATCAAGGTTATGTCGCTCCCCAGGTTCGTCAAAATCTGCCGGATTCTCATGTACCCAGCCGTGGTGAACGATCTCATGTCCTTGCTCGCAGATATCTGCGACGATGTCTGGATACGCGTAGGCGGTGTGACCGGGAACAGCGAAACTTGAATGAATACTAAAACGATTGAGTAGTTTGAGTATTCGAGGTACTGCGACCGCGCCGAATTGACCACGCGAGATCGTGCTAGGGTTTTGCGATTTTGCCGATCCGATCCATGAGGACATGCCGTCGAAATCGAGCGTTATACAACAGGT
>Ga0310344_10001936_pt1 | contig 15676 bp, 19 predicted proteins | sample HC15DNA20200_MG_FD_203801 | JGI IMG/M metagenome (GOLD analysis project Ga0310344, IMG submission 203801) | Marine microbial communities from station ALOHA, North Pacific Subtropical Gyre - HC15-DNA-20-200_MG | ecosystem: Environmental > Aquatic > Marine > Oceanic | place: Pacific Ocean: North... | reverse complement strand
ACCATAACATCGTAGAATAGTGGATCATAGTTTGGGCCTAATTGACCTGTTAAACTAGACAGTATACTCAAGATTGTTCCGAATATAGGAATCATCAGTAAAACGAGCATATCAGGTCGATATAAACATTTTTCTCGTTATTATATTAGAAGGGATCAGCATACGCTAGGAATTGGATAATAAAAGAAGAATATTGAGGTTTTATCCTCTACCTTGAGCAGCGTATTTACCGCTTCTGCCTCTAAAGAAGAATGCTCCTGCGATACCACCGAATATAGCAGCTGCAATTGCAGATGCGCCAAGAACACCGTCAGCATCCATGTATGGAGTGCCAGAACCAGCACCTGGGTTGTCACCAGCATATTCAACTTTTCGTTTTGCAAGCTCTAATGTATCTTCTAGAGACATTTTTGGATATGATACACCACCTTCGCCACTTCCTCCTGTTCCACCTTGTCCCATATACTGAGCAAAGGCTGGAGCAGTTGACAGTGATATAATTACCGCAAATAATGCGCCTAAGAGTAATCTTTTGTACATTTGTATCTGAGAAACTGTGGCTAGAGTTATTATTTAACTTTTATCTAATTTACGCCAAGATACATTTAATTTTGAACCTAATCAAGCGTGAATATGGGAAGACTTCACACTCACAACCATGGAAAATCACATTCGATAAGACCAATCGATCCAAAAAAACCAGCATGGATCACACAAAGTCCAGCTGAGATTGAGGAAATGATTGTAAAATATTCAAAAGATGGCATGACGTCTAGCCAAATAGGGATAAAATTACGAGACCAACACGCAATCCCTCTTGTAAAGCCAATCATCAAAAAATCAATTTCTCAGGTTCTTGAAGAAAACAAGCTTACACCGGAAATTCCTGAGGATCTAAATAATATTGTATTAAAAGCAGTTAATCTACAAAAACACCTCAAGGAGAATAAAAGTGACAGTAGAAATGTTAGATCCCTCGAACTAATTGAGGCCAAAGTCCATAGACTTTCAGCACATTATAAGAAAGTAGGAATTCTTCCAAAAAAATGGAAGTATAAATCAGTGGTCGCACAACTAGAATAATGGGAAAAAATATTCAAGAGTCACTTTCATATTTTTCTGATCGGGTTTCTGATTCAATAAAATCAAATAAGAAAATCTTAGTAACAACCCATATTGATTGTGATGGTCTTACATCAGGATCAATTATTACAAAGGCTTTGATTAGAAAAGGTGCAAAATGTACCGTTAGAACAACTAACGAATTCAGTCATAATTTAATCGAAAAAATGCAAAAAGAAACGAGAGATTTGCACATTATTACAGACCTTGGAGGTGGCTTTGGGGAAGTACTAGATGAAAAACTTGGAGAAAATTGGCTGGTTTTAGACCATCATGAAATTCCCGATAATGAAATTGATAATGAGAAAGTTATCAATGCATGGAAATTTGGTTTTGATGGTGGAGTTGAAATATGCGCAGGTGGAATGGCATATCTTGCAGCAGTATCATTACAAAAAGAAAATCAAGATCTTTCAAGTATTGCGGTAATCTCGGCATTAGGTGATAGGCAAGATCAAGGTGAAAAAAAAGCATTCACAGGGAAAAATCTGGAAATTGCGAAAACAGCACAAAGTTTAGGATTAGTTGATATTGATTTAGATTTACTTTTAGTTGGTCGAGAAACAAGACCACTTCCAGATGCTCTTGCATTTACCTCACAACCATTCATCGAGGGCTTGACATGGAATAGAAGTGCATGTCTATCAATTCTAAATTCTGCAGGAATTAGACTCAAAGAAGGTGCGAGATGGAGAGTCACTGCAGAATTGGAACAGGATGAAAAACGGGATATCATTGAAAGTATAACAAAATTTGCTCAGGGCAAAAATGCAACACAGATAATGAACGAATTGATTGGATTTACATACACATTTCCAAGAGAGGATAGACGTAGTTTTCTTAGAGATGGAAGAGAGTTTTCAACCATGCTAAATTCTTGTGGACGAATTAGTAGATCGGGTGTTGGAATATCAATTTGTATGGGCGATAGAAACAAGATGCTGGAAGAAGGAGAAAAAATACTTGCTGAATATCGTGGTATGATTAGAAACTACATGAATGTGTTATCAAATGAACGCTGGAGAATGAGTAACTCAGAAAATTATGTGATGGTAAATGGAGAGGGGCTTGTACCTGAAACAATGACAGGAACTATAACTTCACTAATTGCTGGAGCCCCCAAAAACTCTGGTAAAATAGTAATTTTAAGAACTGATGGATCTGAAGGAACTGTCAAATTTTCATCAAGGAAATCGGTAGATTGTAAATCAGATGTAAATTTGAGTGAATTGATGAGAGAAGGAGCAGTAAAGTTCAATGGTATTGGTGGAGGTCATAATGCTGCTGCAGGAGCAAAAATAACTAAAGACAAATTGGATGAATTCCTAGACTATATTGAAGAAAATGTCACTAAATTGCAAACTACAGATATCAATCAATAATATATCTGAGGAAAAAGCTAAGGCGGTGGAAAAAGCCTTAGAGCCAGATAACATCAATTTCCCAAAAGGTCTCTCATTAAAAGTTGAAAAAATTGATAACAAACTTGTTTTTAATTTTCAAAACAACGGTAATATGAAGAAGTTAATATCTACAGTAGATGAAATACTTGAACACGTACATGTTTCACTTGAGGTTATAAAATAATGCTTGATCCAAAAATTATCAGAGATGAACCGGAGAAAATTAAAAAAATGCTCAAAGATAGAGCAGTTGATTTTGACTTTGATAAAATGTTAGAATTTGATAAAAAAAGAAGAGACTTGATAAAATCAACTGATGATCTTCGTAAAAAAAGAAATGAGATGTCAATTGCAATTGGTAAGGCAAAAAAATCAAACGAAGATGCATCAAAATTGCTTAGTGAAATGGGGGAAATCTCAAAGGAACTAGATGAACTTGAACAATCACAAAAATCTATTGAATCAAGTTATACAAATCTTGCATTATCGGTACCAAATATGATTCATAAATCAGTTCCAATTGGACCTGATGAATCTGACAATGTAGAGATTAGAAAATGGGGAGATCTACCAAATTTTGATTTTGATGTAAAAGGTCATGAAGAAATTGCTGAAAAACTAAACCTTCTTGATATTAAGAGAGCATCTAAAATTGCAGGTGCTAGGTTTTACTTTCTCAAAGGTGATTTAGTAAGACTTGCTCATGCAGTAACTGCATTTGCATCTGATTTCTTATCAGAAAAAGGATACAAGTTGATACAGCCACCATATATGATTAATAAAAAATCCATGGAAGGAGCTGTAATAGCAGATGATATGGCAGATGTGATTTACGAGATACAAGAAGATGAACTTTTCCTAATTGGTACATCTGAACATGCAATTGCATCTATGTATTCAGATGAAATCATAGACGGGAAATCACTTCCAGACAGATTTGGCTCTATTAGTCCATGTTTCAGACGAGAAGCAGGTGAACATGGAAAAGATCAGAAAGGAATTTTCAGAGTTCATCAATTTGAAAAATTTGAACAATTTGTTTTTGCAAAACCAGAAGATTCAGAAAATGAACAAGAAAAAATGATTGGATGCACTGAAGAATTTTATCAGAAACTTGGAATTCCACACCGAGTTGTTTTACTTTCAAGTGGAGATATGGGCAAGGTTGCTGCTAAAACATATGATCTCGAGGCTTGGATGCCAGGCCAAAATGCGTACAGAGAAATCTGCTCTGTCTCAAACTGTCTTGATTTTCAAGCAAGAAGATTAATGATAAGATTCCGTGATAAAACAAACGAAGAAACACAATACGTCCATACATTAAATGGAACACTGGTAGCAATAGAAAGAACGTTAGTAGCAATAATAGAAAATTTTCAAACAAGTGATGGTCACATAAAAGTGCCAGAAGTATTACAGAAATATTTAGAAACCGACAAAATTTAGCCAGAACAGTTTATATTCAGAAAATCTAGGTTGAAGTTAATTGGCACGAAAAGCAAGAAAAATCAAAGATAAATGGAAAGAAAAGAAATGGGTAACAGTTATCGCGCCTGATTCTTTTAATGACATTTCATTAGGTTACATTCCAATTACAGATGATGAAAAAGCAAAAGGTAGAGTATTAGAAGTTACATTACATGATATTTTAAAGGGTGATCCATCACAGCACCAATATAAAATATTTTTTCAGATAGACAAAGTAGTTGATGAAAAAGCTAAAACAATTTTTAAGAAATTTGAATACTCTAAAGAATTCTTACGAAGTTTAATTCGAAGAGGATCTTCAAAAATTAACTTTGTTATAGATGTAGAAACAAAAGATGGAAATGTATTCAGAATTAAAATTATCGCATTAACTTATAGGCAATTAAACACATCAAGGCAACGACAATTACGATTAATTGCAAAAGACATAATTGAAAAAACAGTTCCACATATGGAATTGGACGAATTTGTACAAGCAACTTGTTATGGAAAAATAAATGCCGAGGTTATGGCATCTGCAAAGAAAATTATCAAGCTAAGACATGTAGGTTTGGAGAGAGTCAAATTAATCAAGACTGCCTCAGCACAGACTATCCTATTGGAAGCAAAAACTCCTAAAACTGAAAATTAGTCCTTTTTATGCAAAAACAGATCGAAGTCAAAATACAAGTCATTATTCATGCAACAGATGATTTTGAAAAAATTAAAAATTCATTAGTTAACGTGTTTAGTCTTAATCCAGATAATTTTAAAATTCAGAATCTTACAGGACATTTTGAAAATCCAATTACAATGTTAACGATAGCAATCAAAAAAAATACTGCAAATGAATTTGCTTCCACATTTTTTGAGAAAATGAAAAAAAGTGATCTTAGAATAATTTCTGAAACTTTGGAGGAAAAAATTACTAACACAGGTCTGAAAATTAAAATCAGCAAACAGAAAATAATTCTAGGTAAGATTATCTTGGATGACAAAGACGCAATAAAGATTACAATTATGATACCAGTTTACGTAAAAAAGAACCTTGCAAAAATATATCGCCAAACTCTCAAAATTCCAGAATAAACAGATATTACTTAAAAATATTCAAAGTGTATTAAATAAGGGAATGAGGAAATAAAAGCCGCTCCAGTCTGAGCGCCAAGCGCTGATGACGCCGCGACGAACCGACCCAATTTTATTAATTTCTTTTTTCTGATTGTTTTAAATACGGAACAGACAAAGCAAAACTGTTGGAACCAGATTTTGATGTTATTGTTGCCGGTGGTGGTTTGACTGGTACAATCGCTGCACAAGCAATTTCACATTACTCAAATCAAAACTTGCGAGTTCTTTCAATTGATAGAAATCCAGAACATTTACCTGGGCGAAAATCATCACCTGGCTGGACATGTGGTGATGCATGCTCTAAGGAAGCCGTTGATTTTATGACAGAAAGAATCAAAATTCCTTGGACAAGACCAGAAATTGAACATGATGTGAAAGGCGTCATGGCATTTTCACCAGATAAAGAAACTGCAATTCCGTTTGATGGAGATGGGTACATGCTAAATAGACAAAAACTTCCAGAAATTCAAAATGCACGAACGAAAAAAATGGGTGTTAATTTTGATTTTGAAATAAACCTAACTGGTTTGATTTATGATGGTACACAAGTTACCGGAGTTCAAGGAATAGACAATAAAACAAAACAACCATACAAAAAAACTGCTAGGATAGTTGTTGATGCAACAGGAATAACTTCAATGCTCAGAAATCAACTAGAAAATTCTACAAAAATAGAGAGAAAAATTGACAGGAGAGATGTGGAATCTACTGGTAGGCATATAATGTATTTTGAACCTGGGGAAAAAGATCTAACTGAATTTGATCCTGATTATTGTATAATACATCTTGATCAAGATATAGCTCCTGGAGGATATGGTTGGGTTTTTCCAAAAGCTGAAAATAAAGTAAACATTGGATTAGGTGTAGAAAAATCAATTTTAGAACAAAGAAACAAACGACTTGGAAAACAAGATAATGTTGCTTCGTTAATGGAGGAATATCTTCAAAGAAATATAGCAATTAAAAATGCAAAACTATCACAAGATTCAGAAGACATCAACAATAACACTGGTGTCTTTCAAGTTTCTGTAAGGAGACAAAATGATTGTCTTGTATCAGGTGGTTACATGTTAGTTGGTGATTCTGCTTGGATGCCTAAACCAATTGATGCTGGTGGAATAGGACCGGCGTTAATTGCAGGAACAATTCTTGGAAATAATGTTACACAGGCAATTGAGGGAAATGATGTTTCAGAATCTAGTCTATGGCAATACAATCTTGATTTTATTGAGGAGTATGGATACAAAACTGCGGGACTAGAACTTTTTAGAAGACTTGTACAGACACTAACAAATGAACAAATTAGTTATGGTATGAAACACTTTTTGGGAAATCTTGATGTTGAAGCAATAAGTAAAGGTGAACATCCAGACTTTTCCGGATTAGGAAAGATTGGTATGATAATTAGAGGAGCAATGAACAAAACTGTAGCAAGTGGGCTCAAATATACATCTGGCAAAAACCAGTGGTTAGTTGAACACTACAACAATTATCCTAAAGATCCTTCAGGATTTGATGAATGGAATAAAGCACTACACAAAACTCTAGACGAGTCTTATGTAAAGATAGCATCATTTGCAAACTAGAACTATCTTAAAATAAAGTAAAAAATCAAGCAATTATACAAATGATGGAAGAGCAACAATATCTTGATTGGAACAATTCTTTTGAGATTTTAGATAAAGCACATGAGGAAGGAATCTTTGTTCTTATTATAGGTCCAAAAGGCACGGGCAAAACCAGTCTTGTAAGAGAATATGCAAAAAGAAAATCAGTTCAACTTGAATCAATCAACTTTAGCCTAAGAACTAGAGAAAGCCATCTTGTAGGAACAAAAAATCTTACCGATGGTTCGATTGGATTTGATGAGGGTATTCTTGTTAAATCAATGAAAGAAGGAAATATGCTTTATCTAGACGAGATAAATGCAGCTGAAGCTGACGTTCTATTAAGATTAGATGAAGCATTAGACGATAGAAGGCAATTGGTTCTAAAAGAATCAGATGGAGAGATGATTAATGCAAAAGAATCATGGTTTGTTGTTGCAACAATCAATCCTCTAACACATGTTGGAACAAAAGAGCTTCCACCACAACTTTTGAGTAGATTTCCTGTAAGATTAAGACTTGATTATCCACCAGAGGAAGTAGAATTTGAGATAGTAAAAAAACATCTCCCAAATGCAGATGAACAATCTACAAAACAAGGAATTAAACTGGCAAACACACTAAGACAGGCAGCTGCAGTTGAAGAGTTATACTATTCGCCATCTCTACGTGAAACTATTGCATATGCAAAATTAGTTCAAAATGAAACTACACCAAAAGATGCAGCTCAAATAGTATTTGGAAATGTGTATGCCCAATGGGGAAGTATTGAAGTGCAAAAAGTAAATGACATTATTACCTCAATGTATGAAAAATAATGTCATCATATTCATTACGTAACGATACCCTAATTGAAATAGCAACATTTCTAGTTAGAAGATGGTCGGAAAATGACGAAATCACTGTAGAATTTTCAAACAAAAAAACAAATGAAACTAGAATGAAGGAGAATAGAGTAATTTTAATTCCATTTTTAGATTATAACGGAGATGAATTTGGAAGGTATAGACAATTTAGAACAGCTACATGGTACGAAGCAATGCGCATCAATCATTGTAATAAAATTCTGTCAAATGATCACGCCTTTGGATTTATCCTAAATACTATCGAAAGAAGAAGAATCGAACTTCTAGGTAGGAAAGTTTGGCGTGGAATGGATAATGAATTAATCTTTAACTATACGTGGCAGTGGATTTACAGACCACTACTAAATAATGTACTAGGAAAGGCAAGGATAGTAGAGGCATTTTACCAGTATTTTCTATTTGGTGATATTAAAGGAGAAATTCAGCCGAGTCATTTTGAAAAGGTCAAAAAAGCAGTAGAATATGCAAAAACAATACTGGATAAATCACTAGAAAATGATTATGGAACCGATTGGATTGAAAAAAGCATTCCAAAAATATTAACCATGTTAGATATAGACCCACTAATCACAATTCCATTATCTGTTCCATTGAAAGGTCCAGGAATGTTGATTCAACCTCAAGATTTTGAAAAAGCAGTACAAAAAATAGTAAAAAATTTACAAGCTGAACTTGGTAAACTAGATCCAAAAAATGCAATTGAGGGAAAGGAGATCTCACAGGAATTTAGTCTAATAAAAGATGAAAACAAGAAAAATGAGAACAAGGGCTTAATTCCGGAAAAAATTGGAATACAAATTCCTGATTCTACAAATGTTGATGAAACAAAAATCTATGACCAAGATCTAATTAGCAATTTAAAAAATAAATTCAGAGAATGGAAAACTGGTTGGAAGGAACAACATATGAGAGAAGGGGATGAATTTGATGAGGAAGCATACATTGAAGGACATGAAAATCCATTTTTTACTGATGTAAAAAAAGCAATAAAATCTAGAATAGTAATACTACTTGATCATTCATCAAGTATTACAGATCAACAAACAGAATACAAGAAAACTACAATTGGATTATGTGAGGTTTTAGCTTACCTCAAAGTTAATTTTTCCGTTTATGCGTTTAACACAGTTGATAGACAAGTTGTATGTTGGTTGGTGAAACCAGAAGATATGAAATGGAATAACTCTGCTGCAAAAAGACTTGCTCAGATTTCTGCAAATGGTGGTACACCACTGGCAGAAGTTTATGACAGAATGTTACCAGTCCTATCGTCAAAAAAACCCGATATCTTTCTTACATTGTCAGATGGAGAACCATCAGATCCAAATGCATTGAAAATGGTTCTAAAATCATACAAAAATCTAGGTGTGAAGATGACTGCAATTGGGGTTGGTAGAGATACATTCAGTGCAACCACAATTGCAAATAATCTCAAATACCTTGGCTATGAAAAAGTCTTAGCTGTAAGTAGACTGCCCGACATACCTAATAGAGTTCTTAGTATTCTTTCAGATTACTGATGAGGAAAAATTGTTCTGAATGTGGCACCGAGTTCTCATGTGATAATAGTTTTTCTTGTTGGTGCTCAAACTTTCCCAAATTAACTAAAGAGCAAATTGATGAAAATGATTGTATTTGTAGAGAATGTTTGTTGATTAGATACAGGAAAAAAATTCTTGACATATGAATTAGCAATAGTATATTTTTATAGAAATAACTTGGCAATTAATAATGGAATTTGAAAACACTAGGAATCCAGATGTTGAAAAACCAATAATCATTGCTGCAATGCAAGACATGGGAAATGTAGGCTCTATTGTTGTTAATTTTATTAACAAAAGTCTTGGAACCGCACAATTTAGAAGCGTTAGATCTACTAAACCCTCATTTATCTATGACAAGGGCGGTTACATAGACATTCCAGAAGAAAAATGGGAGTTTAGATATGCAAAAGATTTCATAATATTTGGTGGTGGACGTGGTCAACCCCAAGATAATCAAGAACTTAATGAACTGTGTCAAGATGTAATTAATGTTGCAAAACAATATGATGCTAAATTTATCTATACAGTAGGAGGATACCATACAACTCGAAAATTTGGAAAATCTCCAACAACTTATGTGACAACAACTTCTCAAGAGCTTCTCAAATTAGTACAAAACCTAGGAATAGAAACTACACCAACTGAATCTGTAATTACAGGATTCAATGGTCTAATTTTGGGCTATGCAAAATTAAATGAGATTAATGGGATCGGACTTTATGGAGAATTACTAGAGCCAAGAATTCCACAATACCGTGCAGCTAAAACAATTTTAGAAACTCTAGAAAAACTAACATATCAAAAATTAGGCAACCTGAGTGAACTAGATATGAAAGCAGAAGCAATAGAAAATAGATTCAAATCTGATAAATATTCAAATGACATCTAATCAAATTCTTTTAAACTAAAAAAATCCCCAGTAATTGTTGATTGGCTAGATTAGGAAATATACTGAATACCTGACATTCTAATATAATGAATAAACGGTTTTTCATTTGCCTAGAATTGCTGGATGCCAATTAACATTTTCATCTACCTTTAATTGTCTTAAAGAGGTAATAGTTGTATGATGTTATGGATAATAGCTGCAGCTGCAGGAATAATTTTAGCATTGGTTTTGGTTTTTAAATACACTAAAACAGGAAAAAATGATGTTGTTGGATTTAGTATGAAATGTAAGATTTGTGGAGAAGTGTCAAATGGACTTAAATGTCCCAAGTGTTCAAATAAAAAAAATGATTGGCGATAAAAAATGATGTCAAAGCCAGATTCTGAAATGGATGGAACTATTTGTAAACAGTGTAATAGACCAATCAATGATCACCTACCTGAAGAACTTGAAGAGTGTACAAGGAAAATAGAATTTAAGAACCTCAAAGATGATGATATGCGATAAAGGCACATCAAATCTTCATATTCACATGTAAATATAAATAGAGAAATATTTGATGAAAGTTAATATGGAAAATGGTACCGTAAAATGGTTCAACCAAACAAAAGGCTATGGCTTTATCGAAAGAGAAAATGCTGAAAAAGACTTGTTTGTTCACAAAACTGAAGTTGAAGGTAACATCAGAGATGGAGACAAAGTAGAGTTCGAAGTAGGCGAAAGCGAAAAAGGTCCTAATGCTGTGAAAGTAAAAAAAGTAGAGTAAGATCAGTAATTTATATTAATTTTCTTAATTCCTTTTAACTACATAGTATTTTTTTATTTTTTTTAAAAATTATTAGTAATAGAGTATGAAATTTAGTTTTTGGTTATTTCACAATATTTGTTTGTTCCCTCAAAAAATTTTATTGAAGAGACAGGAATTTTATCTTTGAGTTTTTCAAAAATCCATGCTGCAATGTTTTCAGATGTAGGAAAATCAAATAATTCATTCAGATTTCTATGATCTAATTCTTGAATTGTTTCCCAACATGTTTTTTTCATTGCATCAAATTCAATAACCATATTATCTTCGTATGAATCACCATTTTTTACGTCACCCTCAACTTCGACAATAATTCTAGATGTATGGCCATGTGGCTTTCCACACTTAGGATGCCCACGCAATGTATGTGCAAAGTCAATCTCAAATTCTACACCAAGTTTAGTTTTCATATTTTTTTTCACATATTGGCTTGTATAAACTAACATCATCAACCGGAATAATAATGATTAATTTGAGCTGGGATTTTATATGATAAAAGCATGTTAAAATTATGTCCATAACAAAAACAATTCCAATTTTTCCTCTGGATCTTGTCTTATTTCCAAATCAAGAACTACCTTTGAAGATATTTGAGCCAAGATACAAACAAATGATCGATGACTGTATTTTATCAGAAAAAGAATTTGGTGTGTGTCTTAGTAGTCCACAAATGACTGTAGCGAATTGGGAAGCACCATATGGTATTGGAACTATTGCAAAAATAATTGACTGTAAAGACGTTGACTCTACCAGTGGTCATTTGCATATTAATACAAAAGGTCATAATAGATTCCGTATAATTAGAATAATTCCTCCTTGTTTGAATCAACCTACTGACTATGATCCATTTTCAATTAAAGGAATTGAAGAGATAGATAAATTACATCAAGATGTGGGTGTTCAGGAAAAAATGTACATTCAGGCTGATGTTGAACTAATTAATGAAATAGAAGAACCAATCTCGATAGATGAATGGACTCATCTAATTGAATTGTGGAAGGAAAAAATTTCTTTCCAAGCAAAACCACAAAATATATCATCTTATGAACTAGACAATTTACTAGAAACGTATTATCTTAATACTGAAACTCCTACACTAGACTACGTATATTCATTATGTGCATTAGGCGCTTCATCACCAAAAGACTTGCAATTAATTCTAGAATCTACATCTAAAGAACAGCTATTAGAAAATTGTAAAAATTTGTTGAGAATACAATAATTTTTGTCATAATAATTGAAAACTAATATTCTATTAGAAATAGTATAGTACCAATGGGATTAACAAAAGATGATGCTAGAGTTCTTTTTAATGAGGGAGTACTTTCTGCAGACTCTAATATGCATAAAGATGCAATAAAAATTTTTGATAAAGTCATGGAAATTGATCTAAACGCAGAGGTACTTTGCAACAAAGGAATCTCTCTTGCATCACTAGAAAGAAATGATGAGGCATTGGAATGCTATGATAAGGCAATTCAAATGGATCCTAATGATGAATTTGTATTCTACAACAAAGGAGTGTTGTTAACAGATATGAATAGAACAGAGGAAGCATTGGAATGCTATAACAAGGTATTAGAAATTGAACCTAATGATGCAGATGCATTATACAATAAAGGTACAGTACTTAATGAACTTGGAAAAAATGATGAAGCAGAAGAATGTTTTGCCAAAGTTAATGAATTAGAATCAAATTAACTTAGGTTTACATACTCCATACCAAAATAAAACAGGTACTTTACCTTCCTCAGTGAATTTAATATCCTGTTTCAATAAATACTGAAGGTATTTTTCAGATTCAGGATTAGAATTGTCCTCATATTCTTTTATGTTATTATGAAGTATCTGATACGCAACACCGCCATTAAGATTCTTCTCATATATAACATCAAAATATTTTGGAATTAATGGTAAAATTAGATCAGAGTGTATTGCCTCACTAGGTTCAACACGAAAATTTGCTAATGGTGGTCTTAGAAATCCAACCTTTGATCTGAATTTTTCTGGCAAATCAGACATTATTTCTAACATTAGATTAAGATGTTGATCAGAGTACTGATTTCTGGCGGGACCAACATATTCCTCGTTAAACATTAATCCATTATTTTTTAGAGCTTTTGCAAGTTTTTGTAATGCATGTTCAACTTCTGTAGCATGATGTAACACAGCAAAATTAAATATTGCATCATATTTTGATTCTTGAATTTTTTTCATAGAATTTATGTCATCTATGAAATAATCTATTGGTCTTGATTCTGATAGGTTCTTTGCTTCATCAATATATTTTACAGACATATCAAAAGCGTCAAAATGTTTACCGATACCCAAATCGAAAAGTTTTCGTTCAAGCCAGCCATTTCCACATCCAACAATTAATACATCCTCAAAAGGTAGATGTTCCTTAAACCGTTCCAGAATATCTTCTATCCAATGTGTGTTTTCATTACCTGTTGCAAGTTTATTCTTGTATTTTTGAACTATTTCAAGGTCATTCCAATATTTGTCTGAATAATGACTATAATCATTTAATGATTTAGCCTCGTCAGAGTCTGATAATACCTGTTTTATATCTTCTAAACTAAGATTTTTCTTCCTTAATTCAGTTACAAAAAAATATAATCCAGTTTTATCAGGTTTACGTTTGAGTATTTTTTCATAGAGATCAGTTATTGCTACAATAGAATCATTTTCATTCATTATACAATCATATTCTAAAATAATTATTTATGGAAAACTGATCTATTTATGGCAAATAATATTCCGGATGATAATAAAAGTAGAATGCCTAGTGTTAAAATAGCAATTGAAACCAATGCAAAAGAAATCGGTAGTTCAAGTGTTTCATTATAAATTGAAATAGTGTTAGACAAAAATCCTAAACCAAGTAACACAACTAAAATTCCAGGTATTCCAAGATATTTTAAAGGATGTTTTACTAAGATGATTTCAATTAATGAACCTAGTACTCCACCTGCATGCGAAACAGGGTTTTTTGTTGAAGTTCTATGCCCCGTATCATAAATAACAGTGATTTTTTCTTCAGAAATTCTTAGTCCATGTTCTGCTGCATTTATGAGAATTTCAGAATCTGCTGTAAAACCATCGTTAGAAAACTCGATTTGTTCAATTGCTTTCTTCGAATATGCCCTAAACCCACTTTGTGTATCACGAATTGGTAGGTTTGTTACAATGTTTGTTGCATGATCTAATATTTTGTTTCCAAATTTTCTGTATGAAGGCATCTCATCACCATCATCAAATCTATATCCAACAACAACATCTGCAAGATTATCTTGTATTGGTTTGATAAGTTTTTTAATTTCATTTGGTAAAAATTGGCCATCACCATCAATTGTTACTACAATCTCTGCATTAGAACGTCTTACATGCTCAAAAAGTGTTCTTAATGCAGCACCCTTTCCTTTATTTTCATTGTGTTTTATTACCAAAGCACCAAATTCTTTTGCTTCTACTGATGTATTATCAGATGAACCATCATCACATACAACAACAGAATCAACATAAGAAAGTGTATTTTTTATTAAATCACCTATTACACCTTCTTCATTAAATGCTGGAATACAGGCAACTGTAGTCATATTTTTATCAGATTATTTCCTTTTAAAAAATCTACTATTAAGAAATAGGTATGATTAGCTAGAAAATTTTAATTATATTTTTGAATAAATCTATATCAAAGGAATTAAAGGGCAAAAAATACAAAATTACTAGATTGAGAAAAAAAGACAAAATATTGGTTAGTTTCTATGCTTTTCTGGGAATTTCATTAATACTATCTCTTAGTTACATAGATTCAACATTTGGATGTAATGATTTCTATACGTTAAAAGAATGTGAAGATCCAGAACATGATCCTGATGAACGTCCATTTATACAATTTGGTGGAACTAAATTAAATGAAATTAAAACAGAATCAACATTCGATGTAGATAAAGAAATTATTTTTGATGTTATGGCTAATGTAGAGAATTATCATAAAATTTTACCTAAAAATGTTCTTTCTGTAAAAATAATTGAAGAAGAAACTAATCTAATTATAGCAGAACATGTCTTAATTGAGAGAGGAATAAAAGTAACAATACTTGCAAAACATACTCTGACACCATACAATGAGCATATAATTGAAATTTTGGATGGTGATGCAAAAGGTACTAAAATTATTCAAACTTTCATAGAAGATGAAGGATTAACAAAAATATCAACAGATGTAGAATTAAAATTAAAAGGAATACTAAAACCAGTGTATTACCTACCAAAAAATAATTTTGCACACGCAATAGGTTCAGTAAATACAAATTTTGTGGAATATACTAAAATGTTTGATTCACCAAATGTGAAGATTATTGATGATGTGTATCGTGATCTATTATTAAGACCTGTAGATCACAAATCTTTGGAATATTGGCTTCCACAATTACAAAGTGGATTAATAAATTTAGATGACATAAGAAATTCACTACTAAATTCAAAAGAAAAGAAGATAGCAGATTTGAATTATCTTAGCAAAGATGAAAAACTCATGAAATTATCAGATAATACAAAAACAATAATTGACGATCTATATCGTGATTTGTTATTAAGAAATGCTGATGAAGATGCTCTGGTTTATTGGGGAACAATATTAGAATATGAAATAAGTACTGAAGAAGAGATTAGAGAAGAAATCTATAATTCACCAGAAGCTATTGATGCAAGAAAACTGTTTGATTTAGATTTGGATACATTTGGCTATGAAAAAATGATCATTGGGACGTTCATAGATCTAATAGATAGAGAACCTACACAAGAAGAACTGGAATACTATACCGAATTTTACAA
>Ga0310344_10001935_pt1 | contig 15678 bp, 12 predicted proteins | sample HC15DNA20200_MG_FD_203801 | JGI IMG/M metagenome (GOLD analysis project Ga0310344, IMG submission 203801) | Marine microbial communities from station ALOHA, North Pacific Subtropical Gyre - HC15-DNA-20-200_MG | ecosystem: Environmental > Aquatic > Marine > Oceanic | place: Pacific Ocean: North... | reverse complement strand
TGCGAATAGCAGCTCCTCTAAGTTAGGGTGCCTATAACTGCGAGCGTAGTGAGCTACTAGGCTAAATGTCTCTTTAGGCTTCACCACCAGACCTATATCTCCAGTGTAGGCAGTACGAGAAATTGCCTCACCATTAAGATTGGGCAAAGAGATGGGGTTAATTGCCGGACTAGCTCCATCTACCAGACTAGCTATTTCGTAACCCGGCGTAGCTTTAGCCTGTACTTCATAGCCGTCAATTCTAAAACTACCGCTTAACCGTACCCAGCGATTAATATTCCATTCATCCTGCACAAACACTCCTAGATCTCGGAGACTTGACTCTGGAACACGCACAGGAGTCGCTATTGAAGGAGGGCCTAAGGGGATCGGAGGATGCGAGGATAACGACGGCCCAAACATGCCCATACTCGCACTACCTATAAGATTCGTCTGCGTTACTGTGTATCGTCCGTCCTTACTCGAATCCTTATAAGCTGTCACTCCTGCAGTCAGGACATTTTGTGGAGCTAAGACAAAAGTCCCTTGAACTTCAATACTAGTAGTATCAACATTTTGTTCAGTATCGCTCCGAATCTGAAGCTGCATGACATTTACCGGCCAGAACCTCGCACTTGGCGCTGGAAATTGAACCGGGAATTCGTTCCGAAGGAGTCTGTTTGATTTTTGACTAAAGAAACTAAGAGATAACCCCGCAAACCAGTCATTGATTTGCTGAATCTGGTATCGACCCGAAATCTTTTCAAATTTGCTATGAGGCAATGAAATGGACTGAAAAAAGAAAGGTTTCCGGAAATCTGGAAAGCCCACATTACCGACTCTAGATTTAATATATCGTCCACTAAAGGTTTGTTTGTCAGAAAGAACTACCACCCCCCCCAAATTGAAATTACCACCATGAGCCTGAGAATTAGGAATTTCTGCACTCGTCCTAGTGAAAGGCTCATTAAAAGGGTCTGGGAAAGATCCAGATAAAGAGGGATATTGAGGGAATAGCTGCCCGATCGTGTCTTGACGGCTCAGGACACCGGTCTGATGCAGAGAAAGGCTATCTTCCTTGAAATCTGACCCCGCGTTATAGTTGCCAAAACGCTCCATGGACCCTATCATTTTAAGGGCGAATTTCGGGCCTGACACCCCTAACGTAGCCGTACCCCTCCGACCCTTACCATTTGAACTGAAAAATCCGTCCAACCCTCCATTAAAACGCAAGCTAGGCGTTGGCTTTGGCTGACGGGTCCTAATATTGATAGCGCCTGCTAAGGCATCCGAACCATAGAGAGATGTTCCTGTACCGCTGACTATTTCAATGCTTTCTATAGTACTGGGGTTGATTATTCCCGGTTCCACGCCAGCTCTATCAGTAGCGACCCTAGCATTGTTGAGTCTCTGTCCGTCGACCAGAAGTAAAATACGACTTGAGTCCAAACCCCTGAGACGAGGTCTTACTTGGTATGGGCCAGAACCTACAACCGTGACTCCAACAGCAGAAGCAATCGCGTCTCCTGTACTAGCAGGGTTAGCCCGTTCCAGAGACTGTGTGTCCAGTTGTTGAGTAGGGACAGGTATAGTAGATGGATCCCTTTTGCCTCGTGCAGCTGTCACCGAGATTTCTGAATCCATTATCCCAACCGAAAGGATGAAATCTGCTTCGTGAAGTCCTTCTTGATTCTCCAGGACTATATTCCTAGAAGCGTCTGAAAAGCCTTCCATTTGGATCGCAATACGATAAATCCCCACCACCTGATCTGGGAATGCGTAGCGTCCGGTTTTATCTGTATAAGAGTCTTTCTCTAAACCACTCGAAACGTGCAGCAGGTTAACCTGGGCACCTGAAACAACGCCACCAGATGAATCAGTTACGACTCCTTCTACACGGGCTGCATAGATCGAAGACGTCAACCCTACCCAAAACGCCAAACATAAACCTAAATAGCCTGATTTGCCTACAAATAAAGTACTCAAAATAGTTAGCCCTTTTCCTTTAAATTCTAATGACCCGAAACTAAGCAGGGCGAAACTAGCAAATTCTATAAAATAAGCAAACAATAATCGCAAATAACAATAAAAATAGTGTAGAAATCTAACAAAATTTAATACAATCCTGGCTGATCATGAGCATACTTCTAAAGCTAAGCGACGCTGCCCAAATTTTGGGTGTCCATCCGCGAACTCTGCGCAGCTGGTCGGATCGGGGACACATCCCCTATCTACAAACCCCCGGTGGCCATCGGCGCTTCCGGAAAAATGACTTACAGAATTTCGTACAGAAAATTGAACATGGAGGAAAACAGAATCGAGGCTTGATGAAGGCCGCTCGCACAGCAGTCAAACAGGCTATCCAAAGCCCTAAAAACAACTCTTCCTATCACCTTCCACCAGCTCTAAAGAAACTTACAGATTCTCAACGCGGAGAAATGAAAAGCATCGGCCGCAAGCTTGTCGGGCTCGTAATGCAATACGTACAGGAAGGAACTCCCAACATCCTCAAGCAGGGAAAGAAAGAAGGGAAAGCCTACGGCCACTTGATATCGAAAGCAGATCTTTCCGTAGCTGAGAGTGTGGCCACCTTTCATTTCTTCCGAGATCCCATTATGAAGGTCGCTCTTAAATCCACTCAACGAGATGACAGTAATTATCTTTCACAATCAGAGACCTATGAGAGATTGCACCGCTTTTTCAGTGCAGTGGAATTAGGGATAATCACAACATTAGAGACCTCGAAATAAGCCCAACTTATGCAGGCATTCATTCCACAAAACCTCTCCGTAGTCCATTATTTCCCGGTGTTAACCACCCTCATCTCTGCACTCTTCTGCTTAGTCCTGTTACGACGTCATCAGAAACGCGGAGGAACACACCATCTCTGGTGGGCTCTCGGGATTTTTGCATACGGAAGCGGCACTGCATTAGAGAGCTGTATCACACTCCTTGGCAACTCTATATTCCTAACTAAGGCCTGGTATGTTGCTGGAGCATTGTGGGGTGGTTATCCCCTCGCTCAAGGATCTGTATATTTTCATCTAAAAAGAAGAACAGCTCATTTTCTAACACTCACCTCTTTGCCCGTCCTAATTATACTTTCCGTGCTGGTTTTCGCTTCCCCAGTCCAGGCCCAGCTAATGGAAACATTTCGTCCATCTGGTGACATTCTGGAATGGCAATGGATCCGAATTTTCACTCCTTTCGTCAATTTCTATGCAGTTATTTTCTTGATAGGCACAGCTGCATGGAGTGCTTGGAGTTTCGCACGCCGTCTAGGCGGAAGCTCTAATAGAGCAATAGGGAATGCTCTAATAGCCTTCGGTGCTTTACTGCCCGGTATTGGAGGAGGTATGGCTAAGGCAGGTTCGGTTGAAGCTCTATACGTAGGTGAGCTCTTCGGAATTATCTTCATCTGGATCGGATATTCCTTCTGCGTTCGTCCAAAATGTCAGGACGATACATTAGGAGCTCGCCTATCAAGCCAAGTAAAACATTAGGCCTATCCTAGAGATACTTGACAAGAGCGTTTGTCACTAACAGGATTGCATTGGCTCCATGAAAACAATTCTCTCATCACATTTCAAATTCCAGGCTAGGACGATAAGCTACGTGTTGTTGATTCGATGCCTTGTATTGTTAATCCTGATATGCGAGATACAACCCTCCTATCTCATGAGTTCAGAAATGAGTCCAATTCATTACTCCCTCAGCTTCGAAGCTGCTCCTAACCATTATCTCGACGTAGAAGCGATTTATCCGACCGATGGTAAATCCGAGTTGGAGCTTATGATGGCAGTATGGACTCCTGGTTCCTACCTAGTAAGAGAGTATGCACGACACGTTGAAGACCTGAAGGTAACTACACTAAACGGAGATCCTCTATCCTTTGAGAAATCACGAAAAAATCGCTGGGTTGTAGAAACTTCCGGCAACAAACATGTTCGAGTGAATTATCGTATCTATTGCAGAGAATTAACAGTCCGATCTAATTGGGTCGGATCTGATTTTGCAATCTTGAACGGAGCTTCAACTTTCATCACTTTAGTCGGAGGCTTAGACCGTGAACACATTATCGAACTAAGGCTGCCTGACAATTGGGAGCATTCAATCACGGGCCTGCCGGACCATCTGGAAAACAAATCACATACTTACCAGGCCAAAAACTTCGATACATTAGTCGACTCACCTATTTTTGCAGGTAATCCGGCGGTGTATGAGTTCGAGGTGGATGGGAAAACGCACCTACTAGTCAATCAAGGAGAAGATGGCGTCTGGGATGGGCCTCGATCAGCACGTGATGTTGAAGCCATAGTTCGACAAAATCTGGATTTCTGGGGCTCCCTACCCTACGAAAAGTATGTTTTCCTAAATATGATTGTAGGGGCTGGAGGAGGCCTCGAACACAAGAACTCCACTCTAATGATGACTAACAGATGGACCTCTAGAGACCCTGAACAATACAGGAAATGGTTAGGATTAACTTGCCATGAGTTCTTCCATACCTGGAATGTCAAGCGGCTTCGCCCAGTCGAATTAGGTCCATTCGATTATGAGAAGGAAACTTACACTAAAAGTCTCTGGATAGTAGAAGGATTGACCTCTTACTATGATGACCTGCTGCTTAGACGAGCGGGCCTTCTCACCACTAAGCAATATTTGGAGGCCTTGAGCGCAAACATCAAACGGGTCCAAGAGACACCTGGCCGCAGGGCCAGCTCCCTCGAACAATCATCCTTCGACGCTTGGATTAAATTCTATAGACCTGACGAGAATTCAGTGAATTCAACCATTAGCTACTACACCAAAGGAGCATTGATTGGCTTTCTACTCGACGCCCATTTGCGCAACGCTAGCTCTGGCAGAATAAACTTGGATCAAGTCATGCTATCAGCAATGGATAATTACTCCAGCGATACCGGGTATACCTCAGAAGAGTTTAAGGAGACTGTATCGAAATTAGCGGGAATAGACCTCCGCTCTTGGTTCAAAAACGCCCTCCAAGAGACGGGAGAATTAGACTACACAGAAGCCTTAGACCTGTACGGGTTGGAATTTGAAAAGCCCCTAAGCACCCCCGATGAAGATATTAAAACACCCTCTCTTCCTGGCTGGGTTGGAGTTACTACTAAAAACAAAGATGGTCGACTTATTGTTAAGCAGGTTCTGAGGGGAAGCCCTGCGTATCAATCAGGCGTGAATGTGGACGATGAAATACTAGCTCTAAATGGATTCCGCGTGACACATAAATCCTTTAAAAAGAGACTGAAACAGTACCTTCCAGAAGAAAAACTAACAGTTCTGGTTTCAAGAAGAGAGCGACTCCTAGATTTGCACCTCATCTTGGGAACCGCACCACAGAATAGCTGGAAACTCAGAGTAAAAGAGGGCCCTTCTCCTTCTCAAAAGGAAAGCTTAAGACATTGGTTGGGAGTAACAGCTAGAGACTGATACCTACTAGATCAGTCTAGCAGTTGAGCTCCTTCCTTTAAGGCAAACAAGGTAGTTCTTGTAGCAATAAATATGACCCCATTCTTAGCTACAGGTGTTGTGTAGATCGAACTCCCCATATTGATCTCGCTAATCAACTCTTTCTCCTTACCTGCCTTGAGAACAACCAGATCCCCGTCTTCATCCCCTAAATAGACCTTTCCATCCGCTACGAAGGGAGAACCCCAGACTGCAGCAAAAGTGTCATAAACCCATTTCTCTTGGCCGGTATCTACATCCAGGCAATAAAGGAATCCTGAAAGATCTGCCACAAAAAGAAGTCCATCTCTAATGGCGACAGTGGAAATCGAACGATTGAAATCTCTCCCTCCTCGATGCCAAACCGTCGCGGTTTTTGTAACATCACCCTTTCCTGTTGCATCTATCACCCAAAAATGCCCTGGCCCTTCCCCGTGTTCTGGATCTTGCCCAACTCCCACATAAATTTTGTTCTTATAGAAAACGGGGGTCGAAATTATATTATTTCTCGTTCCAGACCCACCTAGAGCCCATACAGAGTTCTTCGGATTCAAATCAAACTTCCACAGCAGATCCCCATCGAGTGGACTCATAGCATATATCCAGCCATCTCCTCCCGGGAAAACAACTTGAGCTTCTCCATCAACTACCCCATAGGCCGGGTTAGACCACGATCCATGCAAAATATTAGGGCCTGGCGATGCATCTTCCCACGCCAATTCTCCAGTCTTTTTGTTGACTGCCAGAAAACTAGCAGAAAAAGGGGCAGGTATATTGAAATGTCCTTCGTCAACACCATTACCGGTTACCGTAAAAATCAAGTCATCTATCATTAAGGGGCTGCCAGCTGCCAGATTATGGGGGAAAACTTCAAGCTCGCCAATCATGTCTAGTTTCCAAATAATGTCTTCATCTATTTCGCTGGTATTGGCTTCTCCCTGAAAAGGCCCATCATTCTCTCCATCGAGAAACCCTTCTGTATCCGCACAAATGAGCTCGGCTCTATTGGAAACATAATACAAGCGATCCCCTTCTATAAGAGGAGCGGAACAGATGCCCTGTTGGGGCCAATCATGCACCCTCCCAGCAGGCAGCTTCGGATGCGCAGCTTGCCAAAGAAATTTCCCATCCGAAACCCTAAACACCATTAGGTTCCCTCTATCTCCAGCAAGTTTAGGGTTACGTTCTCCTTCGTTATTTGTTCCGACATAAATTTTGTCCTTATAAACAACAGGCCCACCGTAACTTTGACTCCCAAGCTCTTGCTTCCAGAGGATATTCCTCCCTGTTTCCATTTCCCACTCAGAGGGAAGCCCAACTTCTGAGGACACCATATTCCTAGATGGAGTTCCTCCAAACATTGCGATGTCATCTCCAGCGATTCCATCAATCGAGAATAGGCAGGGAACTAGAACTGTCAAAAGGTGGTGCTTTATACGCATCTTTTACTAACGGTTTTGAAAAACCTGGATATTGTCAAAATGAACTGGAGTGGGCGAATACCCAATCAATCCCGGGCTACCCGCCAAAATAGGATGTGGGTCTTCAGCTGTGATAGTCCATTGAGAGGGCTCGACTCCATCTCGAGGCCAAACTTTCCCCTTTATAATGGCCTTACTCCCATCGACATCAACTCTAAGCTTCATTAAATACCAACGATCAGACTCCCAAGCAAAAGGAACTTCCTGGGACATTCGCCTTTCAGCCGTCCAAGAACGGATCTGAATCTTTTGATAGACACCCATCAAATCCATCGTGTAACCAGAATTGATTAGGCCCATGTCTGGAAACTTCCGACGAGATTGAGTAGATCGTAGCTCTGCCTGTATCGTGTAATTCTTCCAATGGTCCGGCCCCAAAAAAGTACGGTGTCTGTGAATGCTGCGAGCGGCTGGGTTTTTAACTAGATACCGATTACCTCCTTCATCTTGGGCAACTTTAAAGTTAATCAGAGCACCCAGGAAATAATCAGGACGCCGCCCAATCTCAATGGCCTGGAAATCTTCTGCTAAGTCCGGCTCTCCGAATACGCGAATCCTGGAAACAGCTTTCAGGGCACCCAGTTCAGCTTCGAGAGTGCCCACTTGCAAAGACTCACCCTCATCAGGTGAATATTCACCATTTGGGCTAATCTCCCCATGCAGCCCAACTAAACGCCATTTGGCATTCTTTACCCCTAAACTCCGCCCCAAACCGTCATACGCTACAACTCTAAATCTGCGGACTTCATCCGGCCGCATTTTGACCTCTGCAGGAACTGCGTGAATCATTGCAATCTCACCTTTGCCAGGCTCAGGAGTAAATACCTCGCCTGCTTCCTGAAGCTGGAAAATTGATGGGTCGCCTAATGCGTAAAGACCCGATTCAGTAGTCAAGAAAATCCTTCCGTGGGCAATAGCAGGCGATCCGTAAATCTCTGCATATCTACCCTGAGGAGTGGTTAATCTTTCCTCATCGAGCGATGTAGCCCCAGTCGCATTTAAACCAAGAATGTGGAATCTCCCATTGACTTCAGAAACAAATATTTTTCCGTCTGCCCATACGGGAGATCCCTTGCCTACAGTTCCAATGTTGAAGTCCCACAGATGTCGCCCATTGGAAAAATCCAAGCAATGAAGATTCGCAGAATTATCAACGATATAAAGACGCTCCTCATGATAGAGGGGAGAGGAGAACCCCGCCGATATTTGGGAACGCCATTTCTCATGAGTATCAGTTACATTACCTCGTCCCGTTGCCTTAATGGCTACTACAGCCCCCATTGGACCACCGCTTAGGTTTTCTTCTGAATGACTCGCAATTACAGTTTCCCCAATCACTAGAGGAGAGGTATTAAGACCACGCTTACTCAGATGGAAGGACCAGACACTCTTTCCTGTTCGAGCCTGGATGGCGTAAATGTGCCCATCTGCATTTCCTTGAATAAGTAATCTTTGTCCCTCAATAGTGGTAACCGCTGGGGTGGATTGAGTATTAAGATCTGGTGGGAAAATTTTCCCAGGTGTAGCCACCCAAAAAAGCTCTCCCGACAGTTTGTCAAATGCAAATGTCCTATGCCGCGGCGCAGTCCATCCTCCCCAGCTACTACTGACGAAGGTGACAATTACACGTTCTTCGTCTATCAAAGGTGTCTGAGTGCGACCTCCGTAACCCGAAAAAAATCCGTAGTCTTGAGACAGTGAACGGGACCAAATAACTACACCCTCTTCATCCAAGCAAAGAAATAATCCTCCTACACCTTGCACGTATATATAGCCAGTCTCGGGATCTCCGGCTATATTGGCCCAACCAACTCGATTCCAAGGGACAGTGGTCAGGTAGACATTGAATCGATATTCCCAGAGCTTCTTACCACTTGCTGCATCGTAGCAGGCAACCATTTCCTGCCGGTCAATACCTTCACCAATACGACCATTAGCACAAACCCTCCGACCAAGAACGATTGGAGTTGAGCGACCCTGAAAGTCCACTTTCCAGGCTAGGTTACTTCCCTCTTTAGACCAATTGGAGATAATCCGGGTCTCCCCTGAGACTCCATTCCCGTGAGCTCCACGCCAAGCTGGCCAGTCTGCACCTGTTAAAAATTCAGGGAGCAGGACGGACAACAAAAGGATCCTTATCAACATCAGCACTCCGTGCATCCTATTCAGGCCTTCTCAATAGACCTGCTCGAGCAGGTCTATTCTAATCAAAGGTTAAAGAGTACCCAAAAAGCTCTCTCAATATAACATGAACACTGGAGTTCAAACTGAGAGGCCTATGATTCAGATCACATCACCAGTCCAAATATTTCAGGCGGTCAGATAGGGGTATCATCCTCAAAAGATCAGCCTGAGAGCATCCAGGGAGGGCTCAACTTACAAATCCTTTGTTGGATGGGGCAGGTCTCGAGATGAGCTCCAGGCAAATAACCAATGCTCATAAGAAACTCTTCTACGATTTTGGCTCCAGTAAATCTGAAAACACTTGCAAACATTGCAACCCATTCAGCTTTAGACTGAGGATGGTAGAAGTCAAGCCAGTCAGCAAATGATCCAAATTCTTCTCTAATACCCAATAACTGGGATGCATTGTATATAGCTGCATCTATTTTCAGTCTGTTCCGGATAATGGACTTATCGCCAAGAAGTCGCACTCGATCCTTCTCAGTAAATGCCGCTACCAGATCCAACTCAAAACCCCGATAAGACCTCTCAAACGCCTTCTTTTTTTTAAGAATCGTCAACCAAGAAAGTCCTGCTTGATTGATCTCGAGAACAAGTCTCCCAAAAAGCTCGGCGTCCTGCCGGATAGGAAATCCATACTCCCTATCGTGGTAAGGTCCATGAAGGGGATGACCGGGTGCGGTTTGGCAATAGTGGTTCATTTCCAAAGCTTAACTGGACTGTACTTCGACTGGCAATATTTGCGAATTGAGAACTGTTCTTATTAATACTAGGTCATGAATCCTAGTCAACCCTCTTAGATTTCATCTCCACGCTGGCTTGACTCCTATCTCCCTGCACATCATTCTGAGACTATGCAGTACGTCAACCTAGGGAAAAGCGGCATCAAAGTCTCCAGGCTATGCTTAGGCATGATGTCTTATGGTTCTCCCGATTGGCGTAATTGGGTTCTCCCTGAAGACCTGGCTCGACCTTTGGTTCAACATGCAGCCCAGTTAGGAATCAACTTCTTCGATACAGCTGACCTCTATTCGCAAGGGGTTAGTGAAAAGGTAACCGGTCGTCTCCTCAAAGAGATTTTCCAGGCCAGAGATGAATATGTTCTGGCAACAAAGGTATGTCTCCCAATGGGAGATCTCCCAAATCAAAAAGGTTTATCGCGAAAGCATATACTGGACGGGCTTGAGGCTTCACTTCAGCGTTTAGGTACTGACTATATAGATCTCTATCAAATCCATCGCTGGGATCCTGACACTCCCATTGAAGAAACGATGCAAACACTAGACGATATCGTCCGCGCTGGGAAAGTACGTTATATAGGAGCTTCGAGTATGTGGGCTTGGCAATTCTCCAAACTCCAGCATACGGCAGATATTCACGGCTGGACTCGTTTCATTTCAATGCAAAACCATTACAATCTCCTCTCTCGGGAAGATGAGAGAGAGATGATCCCTCTTTGCTTGGATCAGGGTGTAGGTTTAATCCCTTGGAGTCCTCTAGCCCGCGGCCTACTGGCCAGAAAACTAGGAACAGGAAAACTGACAAAACGAGCCCAAAACGATGTTGTTGTACCTAAGCTATACAATGCCGAAAGAGATTCGAATGTCCTAAAAAACCTAGAAAAAGTATGCCTATCACTCAAAATCTCCCTGGCCCAAGGAGCAATTGCTTGGTTGCTCAACAAACCAGGAGTTACAAGCCCAGTTATAGGAGCGACAAAAAAAGAACAGCTTGATGACTTGGTGAAAGCTACTAATATCAAGCTAGATAGCCAACAAATGGAGAGACTAGAGTCAGGCTACCAACCACAATTACCTCCAGAGTTGACTATTAACCAGTAAGACCTCCTTATCCGCCCACCAAAAAAAAGTCCTCACGACAGGCCTTGCTGTTGTATCTTTGGTTCTGAGAACCCAATATAAATACATGCAATCCTTGACTCCTCTTGGGCAATGATTAGATCTGATCGCAAAGTTCTGGACGAAACTAGTGCCAATCGAGATCCTCTGGGAATTTTCAAAGAGTGGTTTAAGGAAGCTAGTGAATCTGGGGTCTTACTACCTGAAGCAATGTCTCTTGCAACAGCCACTCGGGACGCCAAACCTTCAAATAGAACAGTACTCCTCAAAGGATTCGATAAGAATGGCTTCAGGTTCTACACTAATTATGAAAGCCGTAAGGCTCTCGAATTGGATGAAAATCCACACGCTTCCCTAGTTTTTCATTGGGCAATACTCAATCGTCAAATCCGAATCGAAGGAGATGTAAGCAGGCTTACAGAAAAGGAATCCTCCGATTATTTCAAGACTAGGCCTCGAAACAGTCAGATAGGCGCCTGGGCTTCCAAGCAAAGTGCCTCTCTAGATAGCAGGGAAAGGCTTTTGAAAAAATTCCAGCTCTATCAAAAACAATTCCTGGATACTGAGATCCCTCTGCCCCCGTTCTGGGGTGGCTACATATTATTGCCCCATACTATAGAATTCTGGGAAGGCAAGGATGACCGCCTGCACGATCGCCTACTGTTCCTTCGTCGTGGGACTACCTGGGAAAGCGAACGCCTTTTCCCTTAACCGCAAATAGATCAGGCTTAGATCTAAATCAGTCAGAGCTGGCTTCAACGGCGATTCCGAGAGATAAAATCTCTAGCTTGCACCTTAAGAGCCTCCGAACGCAGTCCAGCAGCTTCTCCTTGACGGATGGCCTCGTTAGTTTCCACATTCTCTCTTAAAGCACGATACATTGCCCAGACATACCCAACTCTATTAGAGCTCGCGCAATGTAAGATGATAGGTGCTTTTTCAGTGTCCCCCACGACATCCAAGATTCCGTTAATCTCCTCATCACTGATGGAGACACCCTTGGTTAAAGGAAGATGAATATACCCCATACCTAGTTGGGTAACGGCCTCCCTTTCATCGAAATCAAGGGTATTCATTTCATCCTGTCCGCGCAGGTTGACGACTGTCACCACACCTTTTTCTTGAAGAAGTACTAAATCATCCGCACTAGGTTGTCCGCCGAAATAGATGTTGTCCCCAGCTGAAAAGTTTAGAATGCTTCCCAAAGGCTCTTGTATTGGGCTACTCCTCTCTTGAGAGATCTCAGGAGTTTCCGAAGTTTCTCCGACTTGATCAGAAGGCGCGCAACCGGAGAGGAATAGAAGGATCGTCAGGCAAAGAGCTCTATATAAGAGGAGCTTTGTCCTCATAGCGCCAACCATCAGCTCAGCTTACTTTCTTTGTAGACTACGTGCTTACGAGCCACTGGGTCGTACTTCCTAACTTCCAACTTTTCTGTGGTATTTCTGCGGTTCTTGGTAGTGGTATAGAAGTGGCCAGTGCCCGCCGAAGAAACAAGCTTAATTTTTTCGCGCATAACTCTACCTTCTCCCTGCCTTTACTGGCTACCGTATTTACGCCGAAAACGTTCGACGCGCCCTTCTGAGTCCACAAGTTTTTGTTGACCGGTCCAAAAAGGGTGGCTTGCGGAAGAAATCTCCACACGGATTTCAAAGTGATCCACTCCATCAATCTTTCTTACTTTTTCGCTTGTTGCCGTTGAAAAAGTACAAATTTCTTCGCCCGTACTGCTATCGACGAAAACAACAGGATGGTACTTAGGATGGATATCTGGTTTCATTTCTTTTCCGAAATATCGTAGTAAAAGGCCATTTTCCTCGAAAGCCTGAGCCTGTGCAAACTTTTTCTTCCGTTAACAGGCCGGTATGAACCTCTTGTAGCATTACTTACTTATCAAGATTCTGTGATGAGTCCAATAGTGTCTCGACTGCCCCTCTTGTCACTGGATGATATAAAGATTTGCACTTCGCATAAATTCTCCGTGCTTTCCGTAACCCTCTAGAGGTTCGAGTGAGCGCTTCGTACAAAGGGGCTACGAACTTACGCCTTCCTTGCCGTTTCAAGAAAACTTCCAGAGCTAGATCGGCATCTCGATAATCATTCTTGATGGTTAATATTAACCACTCGTACAGAATTTCAGAATTCCCAGAATTTGTGAATCCAAACACAAAATCCAAATTCTCCATCCGGTTAAGCGTCATTTCTTCCGGCAAGTTTCGTAAGAAATAAAGATACTGATGTGTCGTCCATCCAGACACGTCTAACGCTCCTGCATCTGTGCCACTGGAAAAGGCGAGAAGCTGAGAGCGAACCTGAGACAGCGCTCCCGACCTAGGCTTGGGGTGATTAGAAGGAAGGCCCGATCCAAAAACCCAGGCATCGATTTCAAGACTATCCTCTAATTCCTTGTCATCCTCTAATAACTCCCGACGTAGAAATGTCAGGAAAGTAGAAGTATCGATCGACTGAAACGCGAATTTTTCAAAATAGTGAATGAGGAATTTATCCCATCTATCCCGTCCAAAATGAGTCTCTAGCATACGCAGGAAAAAGTGTCCTTTATCGTAGGCTATCGGATTCATTGCATCATCTGGATCGCGCCCTATGAGGTCCAATTTCAACCAAGTATCACGAGCAGAATCAGGAAATTCATTTTCTATAGAATTTTTCAAATTCTGTAATTCTAGTTCAGCAAGTAGTAGCTCAACTTGAGGGCCATACACAGCCTCCATAATGCGATGCTCAAAGTAGGTGGTGAACCCTTCATTGAGCCAAAAATCATTCCATGTTTGATTTGTGACGAGATTACCTGACCAGGAATGGGCCAATTCATGTGCTATGAGAGATACCAATGATCTATCACCCGTCAGTATAGTTGGAGTTAAAAAAGTCAATCTGGGATTTTCCATTCCCCCAAATGGAAAACTCGGCGGGAGAATTATCATATCGTATCGATCCCATCGATAGTCTCCATAAAGATCCTCTGCAGCACGGATCATCTTTTCTGTATCAGCCAATTCCCAAACCGCATCTTTAATCACCGAAGGTTCCGCATAAACTCCACTACGCTTACCGAGCGTCTCGAATCGCAAATCCCCCACTGCTATGGCTAAAAGATAAGAGGGGATAGCCTGAGGCATATCGAATTGATAACTCCCGTCTGGATTCAGTTGCTTCGGATTCGAGGCACTCATTACTGCCATCAACCCGCGCGGCACCTGAATTGAGGCAGAGTAAGTCATTCTCACTCCAGGAGTATCCTGACATGGAACCCAACTCCTAGCCAGAATGGCTTGTGATTGTGAGAGCAGAAACGGATGTCGTTTCCCAGCTGTCTGGTCAGGCTCCAACCACTGCAGGGCCGCTGCTCTAGGTGAAGTCTGGTAATCGATATGCACCCATGTAGTATCTGGTTCAATCCTGATACTCAAAGGCTCACCTAAAAATGCCACCGATTCCCCCTTCAGGAAAGAGGTCTCTATACCCTCACCATTCAAAGTGACTCTTTTAATCAGGAGATCCTTTGAATCCAAAGAAAGCTCCCGGCTTGCACTTCTGTTCTCGATCTCAAGGGAAGCTCGCCCTTGTAAGACTTTAGATTCAAAGTCTACCTCTAGATCTAACTCCAAATGACGTACTACAACTTGTTCAGGTCGGGCAAAAGAGTGGGAATCCTTGCTCAGGACTAATTCGCTTAAAGTTTCAGGTGGGCTCATGCAATTCTCGAAAGGGAAAACTATGAAGGCCAGGAGAAAAAGCCGAGCCAATGCATTAATCACTGACTTTACCCAGATCCCTTCGGGGAAAGTCGCACGGAATTTTCTAAAGTCGAAGACTTTTGACTTTCAAAGAACTCAATCAAACTCTTGCCTTGCACGTGTGCAGGAATTTCTATTCCTATCAAATCCGCCAAAGTAGGAGCTATATCGATCGTAGGTACGCGCTCCTTTATACGCATTGCGCCTACTCCAGGCACCACAGATAAAATTGGGACATGGCTATCATACCGGTAGGGAGAGCCATGAGTAGTCCTTAAACCACTCGAGGTTATATAGTTCTCCTTTAACTGGGGAGTCAGGTCGGAACTCCTTTTTGCATGGAAACTATTAGAGTACACTCTCTGCCAAGGATCCGTGCCAGTTAGAAGAAGTTCTTCCCGCGTCCATACTCTTTCAAAAAAATCACATTCCCCAAGAATTTTCGCTGCAACCCTTCTTACTTCTTCTGTAGACAAGCCTATTTCCTCTATCATCTTGTCATTCAAATAGTAATCATGGGAGAACCATTCACCTACATGTCCCAGCCGTTTCGACATCTTAGAATTACTGTCTTGAATGCAGATCTGATCCTGCTCAGTGACACGCCTCCCATGGCCACCGCCTGCATTAACAATTTCAGGCAGCTGCGCCACACCATGATCTCCGGTCAAAACAATCACAACTCTCTCTAGACCGATCGCCTGGTCAATAAAATCAAGTAATCCTTTAATAGACACGTCAAGCCGCATGATTGTGTCAAGTACTTCCGGACTATCTGGGCCAAACTGATGCCCGACTATATCCAGTCCGGAAAAGGAAAGGCCTAAATAATCTGGGGAGGCGCCTTTCCCAAGACTTTCTTCTTCAATCAATGTTTTAGCAAATTCCGCAAGGTACCAATCTATTAATGGGGTCGCAGCAAATCCTCTATAAAAGGACTCGTCT
>Ga0310344_10001934_pt1 | contig 15683 bp, 13 predicted proteins | sample HC15DNA20200_MG_FD_203801 | JGI IMG/M metagenome (GOLD analysis project Ga0310344, IMG submission 203801) | Marine microbial communities from station ALOHA, North Pacific Subtropical Gyre - HC15-DNA-20-200_MG | ecosystem: Environmental > Aquatic > Marine > Oceanic | place: Pacific Ocean: North... | reverse complement strand
TATCCACAAATGCCATTCAGAGGGAATCTTGGATGAATCAACCCTATTTTCGTAAATCACCCATCTTTTATCTTTTGAATTAGAATAGTACTTATTGCCAAATTCATCGGTACCTTCAAATTTTCCTCTAAATAATGTGTATATAAAGGTACCAATTGTTTGACGATGCCACCAAATAAATATCTGCTTAAAAAAACTAATCACAAGATCTTTTGATACTTAATTTCAATATTTTTTTTAAATTTATAAATCAACACAATTAAAAATTGTAAATTATTAATTAGACTTAAAATATATTTAGTATATATCATATAAATGTACACAATATACAACAATAATCAAATTTTGGAGGCTTATCAAGTATGTCAAAGTATTTAATAGAAACCTTTTACACCTGCACATTTAAAATCGTTCATAAACTTGATGAGTTAAATGATAAAAAACTTTCCGAACTTGAAAATCGAAATGATGGCAAATTTGAAATTATAGATGTTAAGCTGAATAGCAGAAAAACTAAAACTAATAACCAAAAAAATAATGAAATTCCATCCTCTCAATCGAATCTAAAAAATGTTCCTAATATCCCATCTATGGTTAATGAAAAAATGGTTAGTAAAGATAAGTTGGGAATATCAAATGATCCGGATAAAAAAAATGCTATAGAAAAAAAATTATTTAAAAAAATTAATGATAGATCAAAAATGCCTGACAGAAGAAAAGGTTATATCCAAAAGATAACTATTGGTGATCATAAAATATACTTACATACTGGAGAATATGATGATGGAAAGGTTGGAGAAATATTTATTGACATGAATAAAGAAGGAGAACTTGTGAAAGCTTTAATGAATAATTTCGCAATCGCTATATCACTAGGGCTTCAATATGGCGTGCCTCTAGATGAATTTGTCGATGCTTTTATAGAAACCAAATTTGAACCTTCTGGTGAAATTAAAGGTAATGACAGAATATTAAGTGCTTCTTCAATTTTAGACTATATATTTAGAGAATTAGCAATATCTTATTTGGGAAGAGAAGATCTCGCTCATACACCTTCGATTAGTAAAATCGCTAACGATAGGATTACAAGTGATGATGAGGATGAAACATTCTTAAAATTGGTAAAAGATATTACAAGCAAAGGTTTTGTAAGAAGTAACTATAAAGAAAAATTAGTTGATCTAAGTAATGTAAGGATTAATTTGAAAAGCAAAAAATAAAAAATTAAGTATTTTTCTTTTCTAATACTTTAATATTTAATTCTTTAAGTTGTTTATCATTGGCTTCTGAAGGAGCTCCCATCAATAGATCTTGAGCATTCTGATTCATGGGAAACAATGTTACTTCACGTATATTTATCTTGTCAGCTAATAACATTACAATCCTATCAATTCCAGGAGCCATGCCACCATGAGGAGGAGCGCCATAAGACAATGCTTTAATCATTCCCTCAAATTTATTGTTAACTTCTTCTTTTTTATACCCAACTTTTTCAAAAACTTTATACATTAGTTCGGGCAAATGATTTCGTATTGCTCCCGATGATAGTTCAAAGCCATTACAAACAAGATCGTATTGATATGCTAAAATTGATAATGGATCAGATTGATCAAAATTTTTAATATCTATCTGAGGCATAGAGAAAGGATTGTGATGAAAATCAATTTTTTTTTCTTCTTCATTGTACTGGTACATAGGAAAATCTATTATCCAACAAAACTCAAATCTACTAGGATCAATAAGATTAAGATCTTTTCCAAGTTTTTGTCTTGCTATTCCACAAATTTTTTCAACATTTTTTTTTGTATCACATGAAAAAAATACAGCATCACCTTTTTTTAATTGGCAAATATTTGCTAGTTCAGTAATTGCAGTGTTAGAAAAAAATTTTCCAATGGGTCCTTTGCCTATTAATTTTTCCTTATCTTCATCAAATATTAAATAAGCTAAACCTTGTGCTCCTTCTTCTTTTGCCCAATTATTATAGCCGTCAAAAAAACTTCTTGGTTTAGAAGCAATGTTTGTAATAGGAATAGCCCTAACTATTGAGCCATTAGAAATTGATTTTTTAAAGATATCTAATTTTACATCCTCTCTTTTCATAATAGAAGTAACATCAACAATTTCTATAGGATTTCTTAAATCTGGTTTATCAGTTCCATATTTTAACATTGAATCTTCATATTTAATTCTTTTAAATGGGTTTTTAGAAACTGTTTTGTTTTTTCCAAATTTAGTAAATAATTCAAAAAATATGGGTTCAATAGTTTTAAAAATATCATCTTGATCAACAAATGACATTTCGATATCAAGTTGATAATGCTCTCCAGGACTCCTGTCAGCTCTTCCATCTTCATCTCTAAAACAAGGGGCAATTTGAAAATATTTATCAAATCCCGATATCATTACCATTTGTTTAAATTGTTGTGGAGCTTGAGGTAAAGCATAAAATTTACCAGGGTGTAACCTGCTCGGTACTAAAAAGTCTCTAGCACCTTCTGGGCTAGAAGCTGTTAGTATAGGAGTTTGAAATTCTAAAAAACCTTTGCTGGTCATTTTATCTCTAATAAAAGAAATAACCTTTGATCTTAAAATAATATTCTCGTGCATTTCTTGTCTTCTTAAATCTATAAATCTATATTTTAATCTTATATCTTCAGGATAATCTTGCTCACCAAAAACGGGCATTGGTAATTCTTTTGCTGCCGATAAAACTTCAAAGGAAGAAATGGATATCTCTATTTCCCCAGTTGGTAAATTTTTATTTATTGTATCAGCTGACCTTTTTATAACTTTACCTGATACACAAATTACAGATTCGGGTTTTACTTTCTCTATCTGTTTAAAAAATTTACTATTATTTTCAGTCACACATTGAGTGAGACCAAAATGATCTCTTAAATCAAAAAAAAGCAGGTTACCATGATCTCTTTTTCTATGTATCCATCCAGAAAGCTTAACGGTTTTACCCGCATCCTTTTTTGTTATTTCTGAACATGTATGAGTTCTATATTTGTGCAAGTGATTCCCTTCTAAAAATTTATATCATTTTTAACACTTCTTTAATTAATTTTAAGCTAAATGGACTGCCTTTTTTTAAAGAATATTTATCTAAAAGTGAAATAAATTGAGATATTTTTTCATATGATCTATCAATTCTTTTTATTACATAGTCAATATGTTTTTTTTCAATCTTTACTTGTTTATCTGAAAAATTTTTTGCAAGAATCACACTAATAAGCTCATCACTTGGAAGTTTAATACCAATAGTTAGACAGCTGGAAGTTCTAGAATTTAAGTCGGCTAATTTAAATTTATAATTATTAATTGGTTTCATTGAAGTAATTAAAAAATATTTATTGTCCTGTACTGCGGTATTCCATAATGAAAAAAGTAAGTTTTGTGAAATTTTTTCATTCAAATTTTCAATTATTAGTGCCTCTTTCGTTTTAAATTTAAAGAAAATTTTATCATTTAACTCATTTGCTTGAACTATTAAAGTAGATGTTTTTTTTTCTAAAATTGAAACCAAATGACTTTTACCAGATCCAGAGGGTCCAAATATATTGGCTATTCTTTTAATCCATTTAGGCCAACTATTTATAAAATCATAAGCCTCTTGATTGCTTGAAGAAACGTAAAAATCCTCTCTCAAATAAATTTTGTTTTTTGGAAATTTTAAAATTAATTGATTACTCATTTGAATAAAGTTCCCAAAAGCCTTGCTCATTTCTTAGTTCGTAACCAAATTTAAGGAGCTCTGCTTTTAGTCTTTTAGGACTTCCATAATAATATATTTTAAAAAAGGAATTATTAATATTAAATTCTTCTAAAGTATATTTTTTAATAATACTAATGTTGTAAAAAATTTTTTTTATTTTATCAAAATCTTTAATATTTTTATTTTTAAATTTTACATTTATGGATAATGGCATTAATAAATTTACTATGTTTGCTTCTTTCCATAAGTCTGTTATCTGTTTTTTTAAATCTATTAATATCAAATTTAATTGAATTTCATCTTTGATATTTTCAAGTTGGTAAGAAATATTTTTGCTCATTTTGTTATTATCAAAATTTGTTTTAACATGTATATTTAATTTCTTTTTATCATAATTCATTATCGCAAATGTATAGTTTTTAATATTATATTTATTAACTAGATCGTCACCATCTAATTCCCCTATATTATTTTTCATTTCTTTGATTTTATATATGTCATCTAAATCCTCTAGAGGTAAAATAAAATTTATACTCTCATTTTCAATTTCATTATTATTCCATTCTTTAAAAAAATAATTTTCATCAAAATTTTGCATTTCATCATCAATAAAAAGTATTGGAAAGAATATTGCAGAAATTTTCCTAGGTTGAGAAAATGAAATATTTTTATCACTTAAAAGTTCTTTAATTTTATTATCGTTGTAATATATTTTAAATTTTGCAAAATATTTATCTTTTTGATAAATTTCTTCAACAATTTGAAATCTATCAATTAAATTTTTTATTTTAATTGATCCTATATTGTTTAATTTATTTAAATCTCTTGTTAATAAAATACGCGATTTCAATTTATCAAATGAGCTTACTAAAGCCTCTTCTATATACTTGTCTCTTGTAAAATTTAAGTTTACTATTCCTTCAACATTTATATTATCAACAACAAAAACATTTTCTTCAGAAAAACTTTTCGAAAAAAAAGTGGTTGAGATTATAGTTGCTGTTAAAATAATAAAAATATATTCTCTTAACTTTGCTATCAAATGTTTATACATTAAATAAATTCTTCATGAAAAGTACCTATAATACTTACAAAAAAAGCGGTGTTAATATGGCAACCGCTGATAAGTTAGTTAAATACATATCAAAAATATCAAAAAAAACTTATAAAAGTAACACAGAATTAAAATCCTTTAAAAATATTGGCAGTTTTGGATCCGTTTTTGATTTATCCAGATTGAAAATGAAAAATCCAGTCATTGTCTCCTCAACTGATGGTGTAGGAACCAAAATTGAAGTAGCTAACAAATTTAAAAAATATAACACTATAGGAATAGATCTTGTTGCTATGTGTGTCAATGACTTGATAGTTCAAGGAGCGAAGCCCATTTTTTTTCTGGATTATATCGCTGCTAATAAATTAAAACCAAAAAAAATTAAAAAAATTTTGAATGGTATTATAAAAGGATGTGTCTTATCAAAATGTTCACTAATAGGTGGTGAGACTGCTGAAATGCCTGGCACTTATGGAAAAAATAAATTTGATTTAGCAGGGTTTGCTGTTGGTGTGGTAGAAAAAAAACTTTTGCTTACTAAAAATAAAGTTAAAAATAATGATATTATTTTAGCTGTTCCATCTTCTGGACTTCATTCTAACGGTTATTCACTAGTAAGAAATATTTTAAAAAATAAAAAAACAAATAAAATTAAAAAATCTCGCTTAAATTTAAAAAAAGAATTAATTAAACCAACTAAAATTTATGTGCGAGAAGTAAATAAACTTATCGAAAAAAAATTAATAAATGGATGCGCCAATATTACTGGCGGAGGTTTGCTAAATAACTTGATCAGAGTAATTCCCAATAAACTAGGTATTAATATAAATTTATCTAAAATTAAAATTACAAAAATTTTTAAATGGCTAAAAAAAAATAATATTAGTGATATAGAAATGATGAACACATTTAATTGTGGTGTTGGTTTTTGCCTAATAGTTAATAAAAAAAATATACGTAAAATTCAAAAATTTTTTTCCAAAAAATATCAGCCCTATGAAATAGGTTTTGTATTAAAAAGTACAAGTAGAATTAAAACAATAGGAAAAATGCAGTGGTAAAAAAAATTAGATCTTGTATATTTATTTCAGGGAATGGATCAAATCTTAATTCGATAATCACAAATTCAAGAGATTATAACTTTCCTATAAAAGTTGTGTTAGTTATCTCTAACAAAAAAAATGCTTTTGGCCTAAATTTTGCAAAAAAATATAATATACCTTATAAAATCTTTAGTTCAATTAATCAAAATTCTTTTGAAAGAAATTGTATTATCGAGTTAAAGAAAAAAAAAATCAAATTTATTTGTTTGGCTGGCTTTATGAAAATATTATCAAAAAAATTTATCGATAATTTTGGAAATAAAATTTTAAATATTCATCCTTCTCTACTACCTAAATTTAAAGGTACAAATACTCACAAAAGAGCCTTGAAAAGTAATGTCAAATATTCTGGTTGTACAGTTCATTATGTTTCTCAAAAAGTTGATTCTGGAAATATTATACTCCAAAAAAAAGTATTAATTGAAAAAGGCGAAACTGAAAATTCTCTTAAAAAAAAAATTTTAAAACAAGAGCATTTAATTTACTCTAAGGCTATTAGATCAGTATTTAGATAATTATTTGAAAAAAAATGCTATTTCGCTTTGTGCATTGTCTGTACTATCTGATCCGTGCACAGAATTCTTATCTATTGATATTCCATACATTTTTCTTATTGTTCCCTCTTCGGCTTTCAAGGGATCTGTTGCTCCCATTATTTGTCTATTTTTTAAAATTGCTTCTTCGCCTTCTAAAATCATCACTATTATAGGACCAGACGATAAATAGATGCATAAATCGTTGAAAAAGGGTTTTGTTTGATGGATTTTGTAAAACTCTGAAGCTTCTTCTTTTGTTATTTTTACTTTTTTAGTTTTTATTATTTTTAAATTATTTTTTTTAAAAAAATCTTTTATTTTATTATCCAAATTTCTTTCTACTGCATCTGGTTTTATTATAGATAAAGTTTGTTGAATCATATTACTTATTCGTAATATTTTTTTACCAAATTATTAAGTAATCTAACTCCAAAGCCTGTAGCTCCTCCTGGATTTAGATTAGCTGCTTTTTTTGAAAAAGCCATACCTGCTATATCTAAATGAGCCCATGGAGTCTTATTTAAAATAAATCTTTGTAAAAACTGAGCTGCTGTAATTGAGCCGGCTCCGCCTACATAATTAATATTTTGCATATCTGCAATGTTTGAGTTCATCAATTTGTCATAATTTTTATGAAGAGGTAATCTCCAAACTTTTTCATTTACATTTTCACTAGCTTTAAAAATATTTTTTGATAACTCGTCATTATTAGAAAATAAACCGGCATATTCTTCACCTAAACTTATAATAATTGCTCCTGTTAATGTTGCTAAATCAATAATAAATTTTGGTTTAAATTTTTTTTCAGTAAAACTCAAAGCATCAGCTAATACAAGTCTACCTTCAGCATCTGTATTAAGTACTTCAATGGTTTTGCCGGAAAAAGATTTAACTATATCTCCAGGTCTTTGTGCATTACCACCTGGCATATTTTCAACTAAACCTACCACACCTACTGCATTAATTTTAGCTTTTCGTAAAGCAAGTGATTTTAATAAACCTACGACAACAGCCGAGCCTGCCATATCATATTTCATCTCTTCCATAAATCTTGCTGGCTTTAAAGATATACCTCCAGTGTCAAAACATACACCCTTACCAACAAAAGCTATGGGTTTTTGATTTGAATTTTTTTTACCATTCCATTGAATAGTAACTAAAAAAGACTCGTTAACACTTCCTTGTCCAACACCTAGTAGAGCGTTTAAACCTAATTTTTTCATTTCTTTTTCATTATAAACTTTAACACTAAGACCAATTTTAGTTAGTTTTTTTATTTCATTTGCATAAGTTTTTGGATTTAGAAAATTTGGTGGCTCAGAAACTAAATCTCTAGTTAAAAATACGCCTTCTTTAACAGCATCATAATCTTTATATTCTTTTTGGATTTTTTCTTTGTTCTTTGTCAAAATTTTAAAAATTATTTTTTTATCAACTTTTTTACGATTGAGAGTCTTATATTTGTTAAAAGTATAACTTTTTAAATTAACTCCAAAAATAAATTCGGCAAAAAAACTAACTAGTTCTGATTTTTCATGACCAATACTATCTATATATAAATCTACTAAATTTAAGTTTTGGAATTTTTGTAAATAGGAGAAAAATTGACCACCAGTTTCTTGAGGATAATAGCTTTCATATTTATTTTTTATTTTAATTACAAAACATTTTTTTTTATCTGAAATGTCAAAAGATGTAATATCGTTTTCTCCTTTTTTGGCTTTTAATACACTCAAAAAAGAATTTATTTTTTGAACAGTACCACTAGAAAATACGCCCCTCTTATCCCTATATTCGTATCTATCTGTTACAAATATAGCAAAGGCCGAGCTATCCTGACTCAAACTGCTTGTAAAACTTAACATTTTCTATTCCTTTAACGTTAAAATTGAATTCTATTCAAAGTTGTTTTATTAACTATATATAACAATTATTTGAAATGAAAAATAGAATTTACAAATATTTTTTCCATGAATTTATCGGCTATTTTTTGATCATACTTTTTGCCTTAACTGCGGTAATTTGGACAATACAGGCAGTTAACTTTCTAGATTTAGTTACAGACGACGGGCATGCCTTCAAAATATACTTTTTTTACTCATTTTTGACTATATCTAAAGTAGTCACAAAATTATTTCCTTTTTGTTTTTTAATAGCTGCAATGTTAACAATTTTAAAGTTGGAAAAAGACAATGAGCTAATAATTTTATGGACTTCTGGTTTAAACAAAATTCACATTGTTAATCTCATTTTACGTATATCAATACTCATGATGTTTATTCAGCTTATTCTGACAACCCTTATAAATCCACAAATATTAAATTATTCTAGAATCTTGTTAAAAAATTCTCAGTTACAATTTATTCCTTCTTTGCTTAAAGAAAAACAGTTTAACGATACAGTAAAAGGATTAACTATTTTCGTAAATAAAAAAAATGAAGATGGAACTTATGAGAATATTTTTATAAGAGACGATGGAAATGTTTTATCTCAAATTTCTAGTGGTTCTTCAACAATTTATGCAAAAACTGGATATATATCTCAAGATGAAAATGGATTAATTTTATTTGATGGTAATGTACAAAAAACAGAAGTAGGAAAAGATGTCAACGTAATTAAATTTGAAAAAACTATAATAAATCTTTCTGGACTTTCAACGAAAACTACTCCTGAACCAAAAATACAAGAGACGTCTACTAAAAAAATTGTAGCATGTTTAGGGGAGCGATACTTATTTATACGTGGCTGCATTTCAGATAAAAATAATATAGAGCTTAAAAAACAGTTTATTAGACAAAATAAGATAGAAATAAATAAAAGGTTTGGTATGCCAATATTTATTCCCCTAATAGCTTTGATAACTTGTTTATTGCTGTCCTCAAGAAATGAAAAAAAAATCTCTGGTTATTATAAGTACTTTTATTTTTTTATAGGCGTAGTAATTATTATTAGCGCAGAAATTACCGTAAGATATTCTGGCAATTCTATAAATCATACTGCAATTTACTATTCTATACCCATAGGACTACTTCCATTAATTTATTTATATTTAATAAGAACCTTCAAATATGAGAACTTAAATTAAAATGATAAAATCTTTAATTTTAAATAAATATATAACAAAAGAATTTTTAAAAGTTGTTCTGAACATGACATTAATTTTTTTTTGTTTGGGTTTTATTATAAATATATTTGAAGAAATAAATTTTTTTAAAGACTTTGATGTTAAAATTGATGTTCCTATTTTATTATCAGCACTTTTTGTTCCTAGCATGATCTATAATATGTTTCCTTTTGTAATCTTATTATCGGGAATTTGGTTTTTCCTAAAAATTAAAAAAACGGATGAAATTATAGCTCTTAAAGTTTCTGGACTTTCTAATTTTTCAGTAATTTTAGTTCCAAGCATTTTATCAGTTTTTTTAGGAATTTTTTTCATTATGTTAATAAATCCAATCACTTCAACTTTAGTTAAAAAATATGAAACGATTAGAGGTGCTTATGAAACACAACAGTGGGAATATTTAGCAACAGTAAATGTTAATGGTATATGGATTAAAGAAAAAAACTTTTCAAAAAATTATATTATAAGAGCATCAAATTTAGAAAGTGAAAATTTGATAGATCTAACAATTTATGAATTTGATAATAAAAATAATTTTTTACAAAGAATTGAATCTAAGTCAGCAAACATAAGTTCAACTATATGGAAAATTTTGAATGCTAAAATTATAGATAGTAACGGCAAAACTCTTGAAGAAAATATTGATGAAATATCATACCAAAGTAAGTATGATTTTGAAAAAATTAAAAGTCTATACTCTAACCTCGATACTATTTCTTTTTGGAATTTAGATGAAGAAATAAAATTATTAGAAGAAAGAGGTTATTCAACTAAAGGAATGGAGGCAAAATTACAAAGATCTTTCGCCTTTCCATTTTTTCTTTTAAGCATGATCATGTTAAGTGGAGTGTTTACACTAGGTATGCCATTTAAAGATAGCAACTGGTCATATGCATTTATAGCTATATTTACTAGTGCTTTAATATTCTATTTTAACGATTTTTCGGCAGCCTTGGGTAAAACAGAAAAATTACCAATAGAAATTTCTGTATGGATGCCCATTTTAATAATTTTTATATTTGGAGCGGTTGGATTAATACATGCTAATCAAAAATAAAATATTTTTTTTAATAATTGTTATTTTAAATCTATTAATATTTAATTTTAATCTCAAAGCAGATGAGTTCAATATTTCTGCTGTTGAGGTCTTGATTGATAAAGATAAAGATATAGTTACGGGAAAAGGCTCGGTGGAAGTTGAAGACAAACAAGGAAGAATCATAAAAGCAGATAAAGTAACTTATAAAAGAACCGAAGAATTATTATTTGCGGAAGGATCAGTAGAGTTTTTTGATACTGATGGAAATATTTTAAAAACTGATAACGCTACATATGATAAATTAAACGAAATAGTTACAACTTTTGAAAAGTCAAATTTATATTTAAAAGATGGCTATGAGCTTAAATCAAATAAACTAATTTATAATATAACAAAAAAAATTATAAAATCTGATCTGAAATCAACTTTTGCTGACATTGATGGAAATATTATTTTGGTAGATATGTTTCAGTATCAAATAGAAAAAAATTTATTCTCATCAGTCGGTAAAGTTGAAATATCTGACGTCAACAAAAATAAGTATTTTTTTAAAGAACTTCATGTAGATACTAAGAAAAGAGAAATGGTAGGATCAGACGTTAGTGTTTTGTTAGATCAAGAAAGTTTTGGCGTTGATAAAGAAAGTGATCCAAGATTTGTTGCCAATGATGTATTGGTTACTAAAAAGCAAGCAAATTTTACAAAAGGTGTTTTTACAATTTGCAAAAAAAGAGAAGGAAAATGTCCACCATGGAGTTTGCAAGCTAAAGAAATCCGGCACGATAAAATTAAAAAAACTATATATTACGACTCGGCAACATTGAAATTTTATGATATTCCAATATTTTATTTTCCTAAATTTTTTCATCCTGACCCAACTGTTAAAAGACAATCAGGTTTTCTAACTCCATTTTTTACTGACACAACTACTGTTGGAGCTGGTTTTGGGCTCCCGTACTACTGGGCAATTAGTAATGAAAAAGATTTCACTTTTACACCAAAGCTTTACGCTAAAGAAAATATTTTATTTTTAAATGAATATAGACAAGCTTTTAGAAACGGCTTTTTAATATTGGATACCAGTTACACACAAGGATACAAAGAAACTAATAAAAAAAAAACAAAAGGTTCTCGAAATCACTTATTTGCTGAATTAGATTTAGATTTAAGTGAAGATAAACCCTATGAAAGTAAATTATCGTTTAAGTCTCAAAGAGTTTCTAATAATACCTACTTTAGAGTTCACGATATTAACACTGCTTTGGTAAACTCCGAAAATACAACTCTTGAAAATAAAGTAAGTTATAATTTTGCCAATGATGATGCCTATGTTGATTTGTCTGCTACAGTATATGAAGATTTAAGAAAAGGAGCAAACGATAGATACGAATTTTTACTTCCAAATATAACTTATGGTAAAACTTTTTTTACAAAAAATTTAGGTATGTTAGATTTCAAAACAAATGCTTTTTATAACAATTACGATACTGATAAACATACAACATTTATAAATAATGATATCACTTGGGCTCCTGGAAACTACATCACAAAAAAAGGATTTGTAAATACTTTTAAAGGAATGGTAAAAAATACAAATTATGAAGCAAAGAATACTTCAGACTATAAAACGGATGGAGCAGTTAGTGAATTAACTAGTGTTTTAACTTTTAAAAGTTCTTTACCCATGCAAAAAACTGAAAATAACTTTTCCAAAATCTTTGCTCCAAATTTTATGATTAGATTTGCCCCAGGACATATGAGAAATTTAAGTGGAGATGATGTATTTTTAAATTACGCTAACTTATATTCTATGAATAAAACTTCTGAAATAGAAAAAGGTTTGACTGCCATTTTAGGATTTGATTATAAAATTAAGGGGAAAACAGTAGATAACGCTGATATTGAAAAACTATCGGTATCTATGGGACAAGTTTTTAACTACGAAGAAAACAAAGATATGCCTACAAAAAGTTCCTTGAATCAAAAAATGTCTGATGTAGTAGGAGAAATTGACTACAATTTTTCAGAGATTGGAAGCATTGGCTATAAATTTTCATTAGATAATAATTTAAATGATCTAAACTACAACGAGATTTCTACTGATTTAAATTTTGGAAAATTTGCCTTTAACTTAGATTATTTAGAACAGAGAAATCATGTGGGAAATGAAAATTACATAAGTGCAGGTGTTACTTTAAACTTTAATGAAAAAAATAAATTAGGTTTTTCAACTAAGAAGAATTTTAAAACGGACAGCGCTGAATTTTATAACATAAGTTATCAATATGAGATTGATTGTTTAACAGCTGGACTAGTTTATAGAAGAGAGTTTTATGAAGATAGCGATTTAGAACCAAACGATTCATTAATGTTTGTGATGAAGTTTATTCCTTTTGCAGGAGCAAGAGCTCCTCTCATAAAACCGTGATTAATTTTAAAAGAATAATTTCTGTTTTTTTAATATCCATACTTTTTGTATTCGAAAGTAATGCGGTCATAAAAGATTCTCTTTTTATTACAGTTGGTAGTAAAGCAATAACTAGATCAGATATTGTAAATGAAATTAAAATTATTTTGATTACAAATGCTAAAGTTTTTTCTGAAGAACAAAGGAAGCAATTAGAAACAGTGGCAATGCAATCTGTTATTAAAAGAGCTATTAAAAATACTGAATTAGAAAAATTTAATTTTTTAACATATGATAGAAATGATCTAGATAGAGAATTAATTAGAATATCAAAAAATATAAATATGGATCCCATGATGCTAAAAAATACTTTTGAAGCCAATGATGTTGATTTCTCAATTCTAATAAAGCAAATTGAAACTGAGCTTCTTTGGAATAGCTTGATATTTCAGTTATATAAAAATAAATTAGAAATAAATGCAGATGAAATAGAAGAAGAATTAGCTACATTACAGAAAAAAAAAATTAGAGAATATTTAGTTTCTGAAATTGTAATTAAATTAGTAGATAATAACCAAATTAAAACTGAAGTAGAAAATTTAAAAAACAAAATTAAAAACGAAGGTTTTGAAAACGTTGCGATGAAATATAGTATCTCTGATACTGCAATTAAAGGTGGTGATTTGGGTTGGGTTAATGAAAATTCAGTCAATGAAAAATTAAAATTAAAATTAACGGAAACTCCTATTGGAGAGATTTCTGATCCTATGCTTTTGCCTGATGGTATCCTTATGTTTAAAATAAGAGATAAAAGAGAAATGAAAGAGTTTAAAAATTTAGAAGAGGCAAAAAATCAAATAGTAAAAGATGAAAAGAAAAAAATTCTTAAAATGCACTCGTTGTCTCATTATGATAAAGTAAGAAGAAAATTAGCAATAAATTATTTTAGATGAAAAAACCCATAGGAATTATAGCTGGAGAACCAAATAGTATTTCTTCCGAAATTATTTTTAAAAGTTGGAGATTTAGAAAAAAATATAATCATAGACCTTTTTTAATAATTGGAAATATTAACTTGCTAAATAAGCAAAAAAAAAAATTAAACTATAAATTTGGAATTAAAAAAATTGACAACAACTTTAAATTAAAGGAATTAAACAAAAATAAAATTCCAGTTTATAACGTTAAATATAACCAAAAAAAAATATTTCAAAAAATATCAAATAAATCTAATAAATATATATTTGAATGTTTCAATGTTGCTCTAAAGTTAATTAAAGATAAAAAAATCTCTGGTCTTATAAACTGCCCAATTTCTAAAGAAACGTTATTTAAAAACGAAAATAAAGGTATTACAGAATATCTTTCCAAAAAATCTGCTGCTGAAGGTAAAGAAGTTATGCTACTCTTTAATAGAAAATTATCAGTATCTCCATTAACTACTCACATACCTTTATCCCAAATAAGCAAAAAAATAAATAAATCTAAAATAGTTAGTAAGGTTGAAATAATAAATAATTTTTATAAAAAAATTTTCAAAAAGAAACCTAAATTCGCTATACTTGGATTAAATCCACACAACTTTAATGCTCAAAAAAAATCTGAAGAAAAAGAAATTATAGTACCAGCAATAAAAATTATCAAAAAAAAAGGCATAAAGGTGAATGGACCTATTTCACCAGACACAAGTTTCTTAATTACTAACAAAATAAAATTTGATGTGATATTTGGAATGTATCATGATCAAGTCCTCACTACTTTTAAAACATTATATAACTATGATGCTATAAATATAACTTTAGGACTGCCCTTTATCAGAATATCACCTGATCATGGCACTGCCAAAAACATAGTGGGTAAAAATATTGCAAATCCAAAAAGTTTAATAGAGTCCATTAAATTTTTTAATTATATAAAATAATTAATGAATTATTTAATATTGCCTAAAAAAAGTCTTGGTCAAAATTTTTTAAATGATCAAAATATAATTAATAAAATTGTTAAATTAGGAAATATTGAAAGTAATAAAACAATACTTGAAATTGGCGCCGGAAGCGGCAATTTAACAAAAAAAATAGCACAAGCTGAACCAAAAATGATAATGGCCGTTGAAAAAGATCAAAAACTTTCACTTATATTAAAAAAAAAATTTGAAAATTTTAAAAATATAAAAATATATAATAATGATATTTTTAATATCATATCAAAAAACAATTTTGGTCGTAATATTGTCGTTTTTGGAAATCTTCCTTACAATATTTCTACTCAAATATTAGCAGAATTCGCTTTATTAAAAAAATGGCCCCCATGGTATGAGATCTTGATCTTAATGTTTCAAAAAGAAGTTGCCGATAGAATTATTGCAAAAAGAGGTTCTAAGGATTTTGGTAGATTATCCATTTTGTGTAATTGGAGATTGGAAGTTAAAAAACATTTCGATGTTTCGAAGCATTGTTTTTATCCCAAACCTAAAATCAATTCTACTGTACTATCTTTTAGGCCTAAAAAAAAAATCGAATATAATTTAAAAAATCCAAAAAATTTGGAAACGGTTACTAGAATTTTATTTTCTAATAGAAGAAAAATGATCAATAAAAATTTTATAAAATTGTTCGGAAATGACAATTCTGTAATCAAAGATTTAAATTTAAATACAAAACAGCGACCTGAGGAACTAAGTAATGATATGTTTTATAAAA
>Ga0310344_10001933_pt1 | contig 15688 bp, 14 predicted proteins | sample HC15DNA20200_MG_FD_203801 | JGI IMG/M metagenome (GOLD analysis project Ga0310344, IMG submission 203801) | Marine microbial communities from station ALOHA, North Pacific Subtropical Gyre - HC15-DNA-20-200_MG | ecosystem: Environmental > Aquatic > Marine > Oceanic | place: Pacific Ocean: North... | reverse complement strand
CAGACGAAACAAGCACCTTCTATGCTCCCTGCGCCGCGAACCCACGCTTCCGACTTCATCCGACGGCGACCCGCAGGTTTCACTTCACCAACACGCAGTGCACCGGAACCCGTTGCAATGATGAGACCATCCTGAGGGTCTGCTTCCAGAACTGTGCCGGGTGCGTTGCCTGACTGGTCAGCCTGAACCTGCGGGCCAAAGAACTGAATCGGCACACCGTTAAGCTCGGTCCAAGCCGCTGGCCAAGGATCACAGCCACGCAACCAGCAGTGCAGTTCTTTTGCACTAAGCATCCAGTTAATTCGAGCCAATTCACGATCAAATTTGGGAGCATAAGTCGCCAACTCACCCTTCTGATCACTTTCCTCAGTTCGACCTACTCCTACATCGGAAAGCACTTTTATCAGAAGATTTGCACCTCGATGCGCGGTTTCAATGTACAACTCACCGGCTGTAGTTTCATTCGAGATTAAGATGCGCTCTTGGGCGATAATCGGACCCGCATCAAGTTCGCGTACCATCCGCATAATGGTTACACCGCTTTGTTCATCGCCACGGATAATGGCCCAATTAATCGGAGCAGCCCCCCTTAGCTTGGGCAGTAAAGAAGCATGCACGTTGATCGAACCCAGTTCAGGCAGGTTGAGAACGACTTCACCTAACATCTGGCCGTAAGCTGCAACCACTGAAATGTCGGGTGTCAGCAAACGGATAGCGTCTACAAAAGCCTTCCCTTCTGGCTGTATAGGCTGGAGCACCGGAATCCCCGCATTAAGCGCCCACTTTTTCACCGGACTTTCTGTGACTAATCGACCACGGCCAGCTGGTCTATCAGGACCAGTGACGACACTGACCAGCTCGTGCCCCGCATTCCGCATGGCTTCGAGCGATGGTATACCAAAGTCCGGAGTCCCCCAAAAAAGGATTCTCAGTTTTCGCCCTTCTGCCATTTTTGGAGGAGAAGTTTCCTTTTGAGAGGACTCACTCGGTCAAGAAAAAGGATGCCATCGAGGTGATCGTTCTCATGTTGGACGCAGCGACTGAGAAGACCTTCCAGTCGTAACTCGACTGGCTCCCCTTCCATATCAAGTCCCCGGACGAGAATAGACTCATTGCGTTCGACTATCTCAGTAAGGCCAGGCAGGCTCAAACAGCCTTCCTCTTCCCGAATGGAGCCGTCGGCTTCAACAATCTCTGGATTAATCAGCACGCCCGCCTGCAATTCGGGATCTCGAACGTCATAAACAAACATTCGGATTGGAACTCCGACCTGAGGGGCAGCTAGACCAAGTCCATCCGCATCGTACATCGTCTCTTGAAGATCTTCGATCAATTGTCGGATTTCGTCATCGATGTGTTCGACTGGGGCGCACTTCTCCCGTAACACAGGATCTCCGAATAGGCGAATCTCAAGAAGCATGGGTTCTGGATGAAAGAGCCGAGCCGTAGGCTTCGGTCAGCCGTTCGAGTTCACCTTCATAATCTTCGAACGTTCAACCTCGATCCGAGTTTCACCACTCTTAAGGGTGATACGATCGCCCGTCAGGTGAACTATGGTTCCGATGACACCTCCGACTGTCGTAACCTCATCACCTTTTTCGACACCCTTGATGAGTGCTTGGTGCTGCTGTTGCTGTTTCCGCTGTGGACGGAAAAACAGGAAATAGAAGATGGCGATAAAACCCATCATCATCATTAGCGTAGCCGCAGGGTTTGCAGTCCCTCCGTCAGGGGATGCCCCCATTAAATTCGCATTTAGCATGATCACTACCCTTCCAATGAAGTTTGCTAGGCGTCGGCGAGTTCCGATCTGCAGTTATAGCGAGCCAGCCAATCCTCTGCCCACACCTCAAAATCGCCTCGGAGGATCGCGGCACGTGCCAACGAAGTCAATCGAATCAAAAACCGCACGTTATGGAGCGAAAGCAAGCGCAGGCCGAGTAATTCATTACTCACAAAAAGATGGCGTAAATAAGCTCGGGTGTACTCCATGCAACATGGACAATCACAAGCGTCATCAAGTGGTCTTTTGTCTTTCGCAAAACGGGCACTTTTAATGTTGATCTGACCATCTGGAGTAAATGCCGTCCCGTTTCGCCCGTTGCGGGTTGGGGCGACACAATCAAACATATCAACACCTTGAGCAATGGACTGAATCAGGTCGTCTGGATAACCGACGCCCATAAGGTAGCGCGGCAGATGGCGCGGAAGCTTGGGTTCAAGTATGCCTAAAATCCTCCGCGTAACTTCTTTTGACTCACCAACCGATAACCCCCCAATCCCAATTCCAGGCCATTCGCTAACTGCAAGTGTGCGTTCGAGCGACTCTAAACGAAGATCATCGTACGAGGCTCCCTGACAGATAGGAAACAGCAAACCTTTAGAACTCAAACCACCTGAAATCAGTTCTTCGTGGCGATCTCGGCAACGTTCAAGCCAGTGAAGAGACCGTTCCACAGCACCCCGAGCCCTCTCTTGACTCGCCTCTCCTGGTGGACACTCATCAAAAGCCATCCTGATATCAGACCCGATCGAATTCTGAATGTCTATTGATAACTCGGGTGTGAGTCGATGATGACTTCCGTCCAGATGACTCTGGAAGGTCACCCCATCATCGTCGATCTCGTTGATCCGCGCGAGAGAAAACACCTGAAAGCCTCCGGAATCGGTTAGGATGGGACGATCCCAGTTCATGAACCTATGCAAACCATCAGAGTTTTCGAGAACCTCAGTACCAGGTCGAAGATGTAAGTGATAGGCATTTGCGAGGAGTATCTGCACTCCCGCCTCTTTGAGTTCTTCTGGAGTGAGTGACTTAACGGTGCCTAGAGTTCCTACGGGGATAAAGCACGGCGTGCGAATCTCACCCCGCTCAAGTACAAGTGAAGCTGCACGAGCTCCTGCGACCTCCCCTTCTACTCGAAAAACACCCCCCCCGGGGAGCGCAGTTGTAACCGACCTTCCATCTCGCTCCGAACATTCTTTATTACTGGTCACCAGATCACCATGGCATCACCATATGAATAGAATCGATAGCGTTCGGCGATAGCGTGAGCGTATGCTTCCAACACGAAGTTCCTTCCAGCAAAAGCAGATACAAGTAACAAAAGGCTCGAACGCGGAAGATGAAAATTGGTCAGGAGCCCGTCCACGCCACGAAACTCGTGTGGTGGGTGGAGGAAAAGATCTGTCCACCCCTCCCCTGACTCAAACTCACCAGAGATGGCAGCCGTTTCGAGTACACGACACGAAGTAGTACCCACCGCCCAAACACGTTTCCCAGCAGCGCGCGTTTTATTGAGTTGCTCGGCCGCACGAACGGATAATCGATAGGCTTCTGGCGGCATCCGGTGTTCGTCCACTCGGTCCACAGACACCGGCCGGAAAGTTCCAAACCCGACGTGCAGTGTGATTGGTACTATCTGCACTCCACGCTCGTCCAATTTGGCAAGCAATTCAGGGGTGAAGTGAAGCCCAGCAGTTGGCGATGCGACGCTTCCCAAATGGCGAGCATAAACTGTTTGATAGCGTTCGCGATCAGAGTCATCATCTGGACGATCGATATATGGAGGCAACGGAGTGTGTCCGAACTGGTCTATGAGTGCCCAAGGGTTTCCGTCCCCAATAAGCCGCACCACGCGAGTTCCATCCGAAACCATCTCCAGTATTTCTACGGAGAGCCCATCACCTACCTCCACCGTGTGACCCGGTTTGAGCTTGCCCCCCGGACGTACCATAGCTATCCACAACCACGGCGACTGATTAGATGCAAACGCGTCAGGGTAAACCTCACTGCTTACCTCATCGATTGGCCGAACCAAAAGGATCTCCGCGCTGGCTCCTGTCGACTTCCGTCCCAAAAGCCGAGCCGGGAATACCCGACTGTCGTTGATCACGACCGCATCGCCTGACGAAAAAACTGACGTGATATGTTGAAAGGATGAATCCTTAAGTGTCTTGCATGCACGATCGACCAAGAGGAGCCGACTACTATCTCGTCTCTTCGTTGGCCGCGCCGCAATTAACTCGCGGGGCAGTTCATAATCATAGGCAGCTGTCAGTCTGGCCGCTTCATCCACCATCGCCAAAGAAAGCACCTTGCGTATGTTCGGATTCGGTTTGAGACATATCATAACCGAAGCGCTCGTACGCCTTCTTAGTAGCTGTTCGTCCACGCGATGTTCGGTGCAGATATCCGTTCTGAATTAGAAAGGGCTCGTAAACTTCCTCAAGTGTGTCCGCATCTTCACCTACGGCCACAGCCAGTGATTTGAGCCCAACCGGGCCGCCATCGAAAGATTCAATAATCGCTCTCAGAACCCGCGCGTCCATCTCATCCAGCCCATATTCGTCAACATTTAGCAGTGCAAGGCCTTCAACTGCAGTGTCCTCATCAATCGTTCCTTCCCTACGGACCTCCGCGAAGTCTCGGACCCGACGTAACAAGCGATTGGCTATACGAGGTGTACCTCTCGACCGACGAGCAATTTCCGATGCCCCATTTTCTGTGATGGGGATGTTAAGGAGCCGTGCCGACCGTTCAACAATCTTGCGCAATTCATCGGCAGGATAAAACCCCAGTCGTTCAACCACGCCAAAGCGCGCTCGCATTGGCGCTGTAAGAAGACCAAATCGGGTTGTTGCACCCACGAGCGTAAAGCGTTCGAGTTTCATTGAGAAGGTCTCAACGCGAGGTCCGTCGCCCAGTCGGATCTCAATACGATAGTCTTCCATGGCGGGATAGAGGAATTCTTCGATCACAGGTCGGAGCCGGTGAATTTCGTCAATGAATAGGATATCTCCGGGCCCAAGGTTCGTGAGGAGGCCCGCCAAGTCTCCTGGTTTTTCAAGTACTGGCCCTGACGTGAGCTTAATATTAGCGCCTAGCTCGTGGGCGAGCAGGTATGCGAGCGTTGTCTTTCCTAAGCCAGGGGGGCCATAAAACAGCGTATGGTCAAGTGCTTCACCACGCCCAAGTGCTGCCTCTACAAAAACCGATAAGCTTTCCTTGACTTTCACCTGCCCAATGAACTCTTCGAGCCGATCGGGTCTCAGGGACGAGTCAGACCAACCCTCGTCTTCAATCAACTCGGGGGTGGTAATGTCGGTTGATTCTTGTTTCTTACTCACGACTACCCCTTATGGAAATTCATACGAACTGGAGTGCATTCTTAACTAAATCCTGAGTCCCCATATCACGATCACCTAGCGATTTGACGGCGCGACGCACGGCATCTTCAGCCTCCGCCGATCCGTAGCCGAGTGAACGTAAAGCTTCGACAGCGGCTTCGGTGGGGCCACGAGACAACTCCTTCCCATCGACGCCCCCCCCCATGTCGTCAAGTTTGTCAGCCAACTCAATTGCAATACGCTCTGCTGTTTTTTTCCCTACTCCACTAACGGTTTGAAGAGTTGCATTATCCTTCCCTCGAATTGCTTTAACAACACGATCGGAGGAAAGCGCACCCAGGACCGCAAGCGCCAGTCGTGGCCCAACACCACCGACTGTACGAAGACGTTGAAATAGCTCACGATCGCGCGAGGATTCAAATCCGAACAATTCCATAGTATCGTCCCGCACGATGAGAACCGTGTGAAGCTCGACCGTATCGCCCGCAGGGAGCCGATCGACCAGTCCCGTCGGCACGCTAATCTCATACCCCAAACCATCGCTGGCTAATACCTCAACCATGCCGGATCTCTGCTCGACGAGTTTGCCGCAAATCCTACGGATCACGAGACTACGCCTGAACCCATGCTAGCTGGCAGTTGCGCGATCAAATGGCATAGGGCGATCGCACACCCATCCGCAGCGTCAGCTGGCTTCGGGGCCGTGGCAAGTCGTAGATGCTGTTTGACCATAAACCCCACCTGTTCTTTCCCTGCCGCACCAGTACCAACAACCCGCTTTTTCACCTCACGGGGTGCATACTCATGAATGGGGAGACCTCTGAGAGCGGCGGCCAGTACTAGGACTCCACGCGCATGTCCCAGTAACAGCGCCGTCCGCGCGTTTCGACCCGTGAACACACCTTCGATAGCGACACAAGTTGGGACATGTCGGTCGATCAAATCGAGAGTTGCGGAGTGAATCTCCACCAACCTCTGATCCAGGTCACCAGTGCGCGTTCGAATCACCCCACATTCAATCAATCGATGAATTGGTCGGCCACATTCAATCAGGCCATATCCGGTGGCTCGCGTCCCCGGATCAATCCCCAGGACACGGGCAGCTTCTATTCCATTGTTCGTTTTCAGTTGCTTTCCATTTCCGTCCAGTCCGCCTCCTCCAAGTCCACGTTCGAGTAGACTTTTAGCACGTCTTCGTGCTCATCTAACGCATTCAGAATGTCGATAACCTTCTCGCCATCTCGGCCTTTTACCTCAATCATAGTGGTCGGAACCATACCTAGCTCGGCGGCAGTAATGGGGATGCCAGCCTCGCGCAAACTTTCGACTACTGCGTGAAACTCTCCTGCAGTTGTCGACATTACATACATCCCTTCCTCAGAATCAAAGCTCTCCACACCTGCCTCAAGGGCAAACTCAAGCGTCATATCCTCATCAGATTTCTCGGAATCAACATAAATTTGACCCTTCCGTTCAAACATCCATTGGACCGATCCGTTCTGCCCCAGATTACCGCTTTTCTCGCTGAACAAGTGACGAATCTCCGCAACCGTACGTTTGGGATTGTCCGTCAGACACTCAAGGAATATTGCCACTCCACCAGGGCCATAACCTTCATATGTCACTTCCTCGAAAGACACTCCCGGAAGATCACCTGTTCCACGCTTTATGGCGCGTTCGATGTTCTCATTGGGCATACTCTGTGACCGAGCGTTATCTACCGCTGTACGAAGACGAGGATTGAAGTTTAGGTCACCACCCCCTTCGCGTGCCGCAACGGCAATTTCACGCCCAAGCTTGGCGAACAACTTTCCACGCGCCTTATCAGTCACCGCCTTCTGGCGCTTAATTTTAGACCACTTCGAATGCCCGGCCACTGCTGAATCTCCTCGCTAACCCTAGTTTATTCCTGCTATCAATCTTTGCGAGCTTTAGACTCAGCGATGACCTTCTCTTGGATATGGGGGGGTGCTTGTTCATACGAAGAAAGCTTCCTCGTGTGCATAGCCTTCCCATGTGTGAACGATCGGAGTGCCGCCGAATACTTGTAGAGTTCACTTTGAGGAACCAATGCTTTGACAACCTGGCGTGCCCCCTTCGAATCCATCCCTAAAACTCTCCCGCGACGCTGGTTAAGGTCCCCCATAACCTCACCCATAAACTCCTCGGGGGTTTCAACCTCGACTTCCATAATGGGTTCCAAGATCACTGGCTTTGCCTTGAGTGCCACATTCCGGAACGCAACCGACCCTGCAATTTGGAAAGCGATTTCAGAGCTGTCTACCGCATGATGAGAACCGTCGTAGCATTCCGCTCGGAAATCCACCAGAGGATACCCTGCCAGTACTCCTTGAGTTGAAGCACTATTTATCCCCTTGTCGACTGCAGGAATAAACTTAGTTGGAATCACTCCGCCCTTGATGGAATTGACGAAATCATACCCTTCCCCACGCCCCAGCGGACTTAGTCGAACGTAACAATCGCCGAATTGTCCGCGGCCACCTGACTGCTTTTTGTGGCGACCTTGTCCTTCAGCCAGTTTTGTGATCGTCTCTCTGTAGGCAATTCTAGGTGCGTGCGTTTCAACGTTGACACCGTATTTTCGTGTCAGTTTTTCCAGTGAGATGTTGAGGTGTATCTCTCCTAATCCTCGGATTATCGTCTGGCCACGCTCAGGGTCATACCCTGAGGTAAAGGTAGGATCTTCTTCGTGCAGTTTGGCTAAGCCCGTCCCGATCTTGTCTTCATCGCCACGCGTCTGAGCGGTTATCGCAAGCGATATGTCGGTGCTTGGCCACATGACACTTTCAAGAACAAGCTTGTTTTTTGTGGCGCAGAGGGTATCGCCGGTGTGGGTGTCGCGGAGTTTTGCAACCACCCCTATGTCTCCTGGACTGAGCGAGTCGACATCGAGCCGCTGAGCACCTTGTGGTATGGCCAAGTGCGCAATCCGTTCATTTGCTGAATGTTGCGGATTCAATAGCGTCAGACCGTTGGTGATTCTACCACCAAAAACCCGGAAGTAGCTCAGGTCACCCACTTGTGGCTCGGATGTTGTCTTGAATACAAGAGCCGCCGTAGCCGAGGCTGGGTCAGCCTGAATCTCAGTTTCTCCGTCACTATTCTTTACGATTTGTGGAGCTGCTTCAACGGGCGATGGCATGAGTTCGACTATCTTGTCTAGTAGCGTGCGCATACCCCAACTATTGACTCCTGCGCCACAAAAAACCGGCACGACATCTCCATTCCGTATCGCCTTCCCGAGAACCTCAAGAACTTTTTTAGGATCAAGGTCTTCACCTTCGAAATAGGCCTCGAGAAGTTCATCGTCTGCAGCCACAATCGCTTCAATCAACTGCTCGCGAAAAGTTTCGACATCCGATATCAATTCTTCGGGAATGTCCGTCTCTTCATAATTCCCTTTGTCGCCCCCTTTGAACAAATGGGCTTTCATCGATAAGAGGTTGACAATCCCCTTAAAATTTTTTCCGGAACCGATCGGAACTTGGACTGGGATTGCGGCTGCAGTGAGGGTTTTTAGAATTTGCTGAAAGGTCTTTTGGAAATTCGCATTGTCTCGATCCATAAGCGAAACGAATATCATCCGGGGCAGACCCTGAAAATCAGCTGCCGCCCAAGTCCTCTCTGTCCCAACTTCAACTCCATGAACTGCGTCAATCACGCATAGTCCAGAATCGGCTACCCGCATACCCGCCATTACTTCACCAAAAAAATCAAGGTAACCAGGGGTATCAATAAGGTTGACCTTCGTCCCATTCCAACGGGCGTGGGCAACTCCAAGGTTGATTGAAATCTTATGTGCAATCTCTTCGGCTGTGAAATCGGTCAGGGCGCTCCCTTTATCAATATCACCCTTCCGGTTTGTATTTCCGGCTACATAGCACAGCGAATCAACTAAGGACGTCTTTCCGCATCCGCCGTGGCCGAAGACAACAACATTTCGGATATCGGCGGTTTCAGTTACTGGGGCAGAAGACGCCATCTAAACTCTCCTTAGGCACTAGTAAATAAGACTTATTGTACAGTTATCGCGCGAACAGCCAATGGATCTTTGTCTCGCGCGGGGCAATCATTCTAGAAAGGACCGGAAAAAAACTCCAGAGATACAAAGCAACTGATCCAACGTAGTTGTAGTGAGGAACTGGTCCCAACACCTCAGTGCATACGGGTATTTTTGTATTGACGGCTCATCTCATCTAGAAATGAGCGCTCTTTTATCGTTAGTGAATCCATCCCGGTTTCCCGGATTTTGTCTAGAATTCGATCTATTTCGTCCGGCGAGTCCACATCGCTTCCCCGGCGCCACTGTTGAGCTGATGACTTGGAAGTTCTGATTTTCTCCTTGCGACCTTGTTCAACTTTTACTGGTCGGGGTACCTCTTTGAACAAAACCTTTCCTAGTATGCGACCGATACGTTCACCGAAACGAAGGTACATGAAACCCGTGACAAGACCTCCTAAGTGCGCCCAATGCGCGACCCCCCCATTCACACCACTGACGGTCGAAAAAAGTGAGAATAACCCCAATGCAGCGACAACCCACTTCGCTGGAACAGGGAACAAGAAATAAAGATAAATCTTCGAGTCCGGCCAGTTCATAGCGAAGGCAACTAGAAGACCGAAGATGGCCCCCGATGCACCGATCATTGGTATCGCACCAACCCAGGAATACAGAAGAACTGAGAAAAATGCCCCACTAAGGCCAGTGATGAGGTAATACTTAATGAAAAATCTACTGCCCCAACGCGACTCAAGTGGCGGGCCGAAGAAGAAGAGCACCAACATATTCGTGAACAAGTGACCAAAACTCAGGTGCACGAACATGTAACTCAAAGGACTCCATGGCTTCTGCAGGACATCTGTCGCAGCAAAGGACAACCAGTTTACGACCGTATAGGCCTGAGAATCACCAAGAACGGTAAGACTTAACCAAAATGCGACATTTGCGAGCAGGAGCCGCTTAACCCACAAAGTGATGGGGAAGCCATGTCCAAAGCGGAAACCGTTCGTCTGATATGTCATGCGATTCATCTCGTGATCAGTTGTCCGGGACGACATCCTCAGCCGACGGGAGGTCAATCGCCGACTTAAGGGTGTGATCCCGCTCCCATCTGTTAATCGCGAGTTGGATTAGGCGATCAATCAGATCCGGATATGGGATTCCTGAGGCCGCCCAGAGTTTGGGATACATACTGATGCGAGTGAACCCTGGAATGGTATTTATCTCATTAACTACGAGTTCACCCTCGGCGAATGTGTTTGAACTCTTCGTCGTCAGAAAAAAGTCGACACGGGCCATCCCCTCGCAACAGAGAATCTGAAAGACGCGGACCGATAGCTCCTGAACACGTTCAACAGTCTTAGGGGTAACATCAGCAGGGATCGTAAGATCGGCTCCCGCAGCGTCGAGGTACTTGGCATCGTAGGAGTAGAACTCATGCTTGGGCGCCACTTCTCCTGGAATCGACGCCTCTGGATGCTCATTTCCCAAAACTGCGCACTCCAGTTCGCGCCCCTGGAGTGTAAATTCCAGTAGAACTTTTGTGTCGAAGGAAAAAGCCTCGTCCAGCGCTGCCTGATACTCGACATCGGAGGAAACTTTAGAGACTCCGACCGAAGACCCCATATTTGCCGGTTTCACAAATACGGGAGCGCCCAGTTCCGCCTTCACCTTGTCCCATGACGGAGCCAACCCACGATTGAGGACGGTAATGAATGGGGCTACTGAAACCCCGGCGTCCCGCAGAAGTCGTTTCGCGATATCCTTATCCATCCCGATTGCCGAGCCTAACACACTAGGCCCTACAAAGGGGATGTGCGCGAGACGTAGCAACCCTTGGATGGTACCGTCTTCACCCATGGGTCCATGCAAAACCGGAAAAATCACGTCCAGTTCCGGTAACGGATCGCCTCCGTCTCGAATTATCAGATTGCCACCTCCGCCAGGTGCCAATGCCAAATGATGGGTACCTGAGGAGAGGTCCGTTCTTCGAAGGTTCGCAGCATCGGGACTAAGAGAGGTCTCGTCATCTAGATGCCAACAACCAGATCGATCAATCCGAATCAAGGTTACATCGTATCGGTTACGATCGATCGCCTCGACCACGTTTTTTGCGGACTGAATCGATACTTCATGTTCGGCGGACTCCCCTCCGAACAGCACACCTACTCGGATGCGCTCTCTATCCACTAAACCCCACTTTCTCGCGACATTCAGTCATTGATGACCCTCAGTCCCTGTCCTCACCATGTTAGGCATCGGGTAGCGTACGGGTAGAAACGCCCATACCGCTACTGAATCATCTCCATGTCGGGCCGGACGGTAAGTAAGAAGTCTGGCCCCGACGACTGCTGCGGAGTCAAGCACTCGGTCATTGGATGAGGTGTCTACGAGAACCGAGTCTACGACCCCGATTTCGGAAATGTGAATTCGAAGCATCGTTTCGCCCCCAATACCGCGGCTCCAAGCACTCTCGGGATATTCGAATGGGAGCTGATTATTGAGCAGCGATGGAATCACAAATGGCCTAACAGGTGGAGAGCCAATCTTCAATTCGCCCAGGGTTGGGGGTACATTTTCGACGCATGAGCCAACCGATATTGCGGCCGCAAGCGAAACCACCCGGAGTGCAACTACTCTTGTCCTCAAAAAACCGAACAGTTGGAAACGAGCGAAATATTTACTCCTTTTCATAGGCCTTCCACTCTGCAAGAGTGTTAAGAGCGTCAAGTGGCGTCATCGCATTCAGATCTAGGCTCCGAAGACGCTCTAACAGTTCTTCGGCTGCCGGATCGGGTACTGCAGACACTACAGCCTCTTCACCCTCTTTGGACTGACCTCGAAACAACGACAGTTGGCTCAGTTTACCTTGATCACCATCTGTTGTACCCCATAGACCACTTTCCAGGGACCCGAGTATGCGCGAGGCACGGCCAACAACTTCGGCAGGCAAGCCAGCGAGTCTCGCCACGTGCACCCCATACGATCGATCTGAACCACCTGGTTCTAATCGATGTAAAAACACGATGTCTTGATTGTTTTCACGAACAGCAACATTGAAAGCACCTGCACGCTCCAGTGACTCTGCCAGTCCTACTAACTCGTGGTAGTGGGTCGCAAATACTGTGCGTGCGCCACACTCATTGAGCCATTCAGTTACTGCCCAAGCAATTGAAACCCCATCGTAGGTTGACGTACCTCGACCAATCTCATCGAGAAGCACAAGCGACCGCTCTGTGACACCATTCAAGATCGTGGCAGTCTCTGTCATCTCCACCATGAATGTGCTCATCCCTGATGTGAGGTTGTCGCTAGCTCCCACTCGAGTGAAGACTCTATCACATAAGCCAATCCGGGCCCGCCTCGCTGGAACAAATGATCCGATCTGTGCCATCAACGCGACGAGCCCAATCTGTCTCAGGACAGTCGACTTTCCAGCCATATTGGGCCCTGTCACAATCATGGTTCTGAGTTCATCACTAAGATCGACGTTATTAGGCACAAAGGTGTCCCGCGCTACCGTGGCTTCAACGACGGGGTGCCTACCAGCCTCTACATTGAATTCGATCTCGTCCGTGAACTCAGGGCGCACGTACGCCTCACTCACTGCCACATCAGCAAGTGAGGCGACCAGGTCCAATTTGGCCACAACCACCGCTGTCATCTGAATTCGGGGCACCTGTAAAGCGACGCTCGCGCGAACTTCTTGAAAGAGCTGCAATTCAAGCCGGGCAATATTATCGTCGGCGTTCAAAACCTTAGCCTCCCACTCTTTCAACTCCGGAGTGAGATACCGCTCCGCATTCGTAAGCGTCTGCTTTCGCACCCAACTTTCGGGCACTTTGTCAACCTTCGATTTCGTTACCTCGAGGTAATACCCGAATACCTTGTTAAATCCTATCTTGAGGCTGTCAATCCCCGTCTGCTTTCGCTCGCGTTCCTGCATCCCCGCAATAGATTCCACCGCATTAGCACGCACGTCGCGCAATTGGTCAAGTTCATCTGAATAACCCCGCCGGATTACACCCCCATCTTTGAGTGCGTGTGGCGCTTCTGGATCAATCGCACACTCAATCTCCTCACAAACATCTTCGAGGATGTCTAAGCGTGAAGTCAGCTCAACAAGCCTCGCACTTTGGACCGACTCAAGTGCTAATCGCACACTCGGTAATGCCTTTAGTGAAAGCCCTAAGCCAAGGAACTCTCGTGGTGCAACCCGTCCGGCTGAAATACGCGCTGCGACCCGCTCCAAATCTCTAACTGGGCTAAGCTGTGTGCGAACTTGATCACGAATCATCGGGTGGTTGACTAATTCGGCAATAGCATCGAGGCGGGATTCAATCCGATCTCGATCGAGCAAGGGACGGAGAACACGGCGGCGCAGTCGCCGACCTCCCATTGGAGTTCGTGTTCGATCAAGGAGTGAAAGCAAGGTCATCCCCTGCCCAGGCTGTAGCGGTTCCACTAACTCAAGGTTTCGACGCGTCATTTCATCGAGATGCATGATGCGCTCTCCGTGATCCACTCGCGGTTGGCGCAGGTGGTTTAAACCTGTTGGTCGAACCTCTTCCAAATAGCTGAGCAACACTCCGCTCGCTGCAAGCAGGGCCATGTCATCCACAGCATTCAAACCGAACCCGGCAATCGAACGCACCTTAAACCGATCACATAATTGCTCTTCACCAAGTGCTGGATCGAATCGCCACTCAGGGCGCTTCGTAAGAATCCACGGCCCCGAAAGCGACTCTGCATTTTCTGCGACTAGCACTTCAGCCGGCGCCAGCTGACTCAATTCATCAAGGAGATCTGATGACCTCAATACCCTGCGTAACTCAAACTCGCCCGTGGACAAATCGACAATCCCAAGTCCGTACTCGTCGGAACCTGCGACGGAAACGACATAGTTATTACGTTTGTCAGTAAGCAGTGAATCTTCAATAACCGTGCCGGGTGTAATCACCTCCACCACGTCGCGGCGAACGATGCCATCCGCATCAGCAGGGTCCTCTAATTGTTCACAGATTGCTACCCGTCTACCAGCCTTTAGGAGCCGCGACACATATTCTGTCACAGCTTTGACTGGTATACCTGCGAGAGGAACATCACGTTTTCCACCATTATTACGAGATGTGAGGGTAAGACCCAAGAGGCTGCTCCCTTCTTCTGCATCCTCAAAAAACATCTCATAAAAATCGCCCACACGGAAAAACAGAAGTGAATCAGGGTGGCGTGCCTTAACATCTAAATACTGTTGAATGAGCGGTGTATGCCCTGTACTCGACGTCTTCACCTTGGCCGGTGTCATAATTCAGCAGCCACTACAGCTACGCTGAAGCCCTCTTCTCTCAACCGCCTCTCAAGACCACGCGCCGTTTCAAGCCTAGCGAACCAACCAATTCGAACTTTGTAAAGACCAGACTCGAAGAATATCCGAGCGGGATAACTGTTTCGGTCCAAGGTGTGCTTGAGGTCCTCAGCGGCCTCCTTGCGGGAAAACGCTCCGATCTGAATTGAGAGTCGGAACTCTCCCTCTATGCAATCCTGTGCAGCTGCCAGTGCACGTTGGACTCCCTCCGAGTCATCAACCGCCCGCAATTTATCAATAGCGATGGTATAGGTCCGACAGGCACGATCGAAGTCGCCGGTCTGTTCTAGAGCTCGAGCGGTCCAATACCACGAGGTAGCGGACTCAGCCGCCGAAGTATAATCCGCCCGCAGGCGTTCAAGTTCGGACACTGCTCGCTCTGCCTCTCCGATTGCCAAGTCCATCTGGGCAAGACGAAGCCATGCCATTGCACCGAAAGTGGACCGACCATCAAGCGCGATGGATAAGTACTCTGCTCGCGCCGAATCGACTTGAGAGAAAAGCCGGGCTTTTAGAAACCTCGCTCTACCTAGGGATTCGGGCGTCAACCCTTCTGTTGTTGAAATCCATGTCTCAAGGGCTTCGCGGAGTCCTTCGAAGTGGCCCGAGTCTGCGGCGGCTTCCCAATGGTCTAGCTCTTCGGTCACGCGAACTTGACCCAACAGGTCCGAATGGTTCATCCCACTGAGCAAGAGACCCAGCATAGAAAACACCCCAATGGTCCTCATCAACTGGCGCATCGGTCTTGCTCTAAGGCGAGTAAGAGTTCGATGAACACTGCCCGGTCCTGACCTCCCGATTTCATTAAACGATCGGCACGGTGCAACCGCTTTATCGTCTGATCAATGTCAGCCTCCGTCCAAACCCGCGCCTGCTTGGCGTAGGTACCAGCTTTCCAGGACAGATAACTACGACCAGTCTCGGAGAGTGTCGTGCGAACAGCCCCTACACCACCAATCAGCACTAAGCCAAGAAGCAGGTGGTGTTCTACCAACCCCGCTATCAAACCCACACCACGCTCGCCTGTCAGAACACCATCCAGTTCGTCAAACGCATGCCTATATTCCCTTGTAGCGACAAGGTCTAACCAGGTCCAACGATCCATCCGTCTGGTACGAGGGATTAACTCCTTTATCGACTCAACCGACAGGTCAGTTGACGGAACGATTGCC
>Ga0310344_10001930_pt1 | contig 15695 bp, 12 predicted proteins | sample HC15DNA20200_MG_FD_203801 | JGI IMG/M metagenome (GOLD analysis project Ga0310344, IMG submission 203801) | Marine microbial communities from station ALOHA, North Pacific Subtropical Gyre - HC15-DNA-20-200_MG | ecosystem: Environmental > Aquatic > Marine > Oceanic | place: Pacific Ocean: North... | reverse complement strand
CGGTCCCGCCGGGCCAACAACCACCAACACAACCACAACGATTGCATCACTGGAGATGACCATGTCCGATCACCTGCTCGCACGCCGCACGGCCGTGTGGATGTTTGCCAGCCTGTGCCTGGCGACGTTGCTGTTCCTGGGTCCGGCTGCTGGCCGCACCCTGGCCTGGCAGGACGAGAAGGCGGCCGAACCACCGCCGGCCGCCGCGGCCGAACCCGCGGCACAACCCGCGGCTGCAGCCGACGCCGGAGGGGCGACGGCAGATCCGGCCGCTGCGGCTGGTGGTGCCCCGACGGCACCGACGTCCGAGAGCTTGCTCACTAAGTCGATTGGTTCGCTGGGGTATTTTTTCGGACCGATCTTCCTGGTGATCTCCTTCATGCTGGTCGCGCTGGTGATGATGAACGTGTTGCAGATTCGCCGGGATGTGCTGCTGCCGCCCGATTTCGTCGACGATTTCGAGGACCAGCTCAACAACAAGGATTACCAGGGCGCCTACAACATCGCCCGCGATCACGACTCGATGGTCGCTCGTGTTTTGACCTCCGGCTTGACCAAGCTCAACCGTGGCTACTCCGAGGCGGTCGAAGGGATGCAGGAGGTCGGTGAGGACGAGAACATGTCTCTGGAGCACCGACTGAGCTACCTGGCCCTGATCGGTTCGATCGCGCCGATGATTGGCCTGGCCGGTACGGTGACCGGCATGATCAGTTCCTTTGACGAAATCGCCAATTCGGCCACGCAGCCCGAGCCGGCAAAACTGGCCGATGGGATTTCGACGGCACTTTGGACGACCTTGGTGGGGTTGGGCATCGCGATCCCCGCGATGATTGCCTACAGCATTCTCCGCAATCGTGTCTCGCGACTGGTGCTCGAGGTGGGCATGGTCAGCGAGGGACTGATGGCTCGGTTCCAGACCCTGGGTCGCAGCAAGCCTGCCGCCGGTGGTGCCGCTGCCGCGGCACCGGCTCCGGCCGCGCCGCAGGAGTAACTCTGAAACGGAGACTGGCCGTGTTGACGGCTGCAGTGAGGAATCGCTGATGCGGATTAACAAGACAGACCCGGTGCTGGCCGAAGTCGACATGACGCCGATGATCGACATCGTGTTTCAGTTGATCGCCTTTTTCATGGTGATCTCCAACTTCGAGCAGACCCAGGCTGACGAGCGAGTGCGGCTGCCCGAGGACGTGTTGGCACAGCCGCCGACGGTCAAACCCGCCCACGAACTGGTGCTCAATGTGGGTTTTGTCCGCGATCCCGATCACGGAATTCCCGAGCAGGGACCGGTTGTGTTTCACAACGCCGAGTTCTGTCGGATTACCGACACGGATTCGCCGGGGGAGGTGGTGATCTTCAACCGGAGTTCCGGGAGCAACGAGACCCGGCAGACGGTTCCGTTCGCCTACCGTCTCGAACAGGAGAAGCGTCTGTTCTACGACCGCGGAGTGAATCCGGCAGAGGAAGTGACGGTGATCGTGCGGGCTGACACCCGTGTGCCGACCGGCCTCGTGCAGAAGCTGATCCAGATGGCTCAGGAACCGTTCACCGGTGGAGACGGAACGTCCCAGGGCGGTTTTGCCAAGTTTGCCTTGAAGGCCGAGCAGACTGCGGCCAGTCGCGCTTTTCAGACGCGGGGTCCGTGACCGATGCAGTTCCGCAACCAGAAGAAGCCCGAGAAGATCGAGCCGCAGATGGCGCCGATGATCGACGTCGTTTTTCTGCTGCTGATCTTTTTCATGCTGACGTTGAAGATCATCAGCCCCGAGGGCGACTTCAACATCAACATGCCCGCCGTGGCGCAGGCTCAGACCGAGACGCCAAAACTGCTGCCGGACTTCAAGGTCCGGTTGTTGGCGGATGCGGCCACTGGCCAACTGGTCGAGGTTCGCTTCGGTCAGCGCAGCCTTGGTAATGGCCCGCAGGCCTTCCAATTGCTTCAGCAGACGATCAAGGAGCAGATTGCCGGAAGTCCGTACGCCGATGAGGTCGAGATCGAGATCGATGCGGACTTCGACCTGAACTACGAGCACGTGATCAGCGCCGTCAGCGCCTGCACCGGTGAGATCTCCGAATCCAGCGACGGCAGCAAGCCGAAGATCTCGCGGTTTGTCGAGAAGATCAAGTTCGCTCCGCCTCGCCAGAGCCAGCGGGCTGCGGCTGGCGGGTAGGCCGGAACCCCGGGGGTCATCCCCGCGGATGACATTGCTCGTGCAGGCCCTTGAGCCGGCTGTGTTCGACCTGTGTGTAGAGCTGCGTGGTGGCGACGCTGGCGTGGCCGAGCAGTTCCTGCAACTCGCGGATGCCTGCCCCACCGGCAAGCATGTGGGTGGCGAAACAGTGTCGGAGTGTGTGGGGGCTGACGTTGCCGGAGATGCCAGAGCGGGCGGCGTATTTCTTGACCAGCTTCCAAAGAGTGACTCTCGAGAGCTGGTTGCCGCTGCGGGTGACGAACAGCCAGGGGGAGTGTCCCGGACCGACCAGTGCCGGTCGTTCTGTTTCGAGATAGTCGGCCAGCGTCCGGCGGACACCGGGGCTCGCGATGAACGCCAGGCGTTCCTTGTCCCCCTTGCCCAGGCAGCGGCAAAGACCCTCGTCGAGATCGACGTTGCGAAGCGTGAGGCCCGTCACTTCTGACGCACGGCATCCGGTGGCGTACAGCAGTCCGAGTACTGATCGATCCCTCAGCGGGAACCGGTCGGTGTCGATCCGGCCAGGTTCTTCGATCAGCCGGTCAACCACGTCGGGACTCAGGACCTGGGGCAGCCGTTGCCACATCCTCGGTGAACGGAACTGCTCGACGGCGGTTTCTGTCAGTACGCCGTCGAAGATCAGGAAGCGGTAGAAGGTGCGGATGGCACTGAGCCTTCGGGCCAGCGAACTGGTCGCCAGGCGGCGGTCCCGGAGTGCTTGCATGTAGTCGCGGAGCCGATCCGCGTCGACTGCGGCGACCGAGTCGAGTTGGCCGCCGTGGTGTTCGGTCAACCATCCGAGGAAGTCCCGGAGATCGCCCCGGTACGAACGCACCGTATTGATGGCCAGCCCGCATTCGGCTTCCAGGTAGGCCAGGAACGCCGCGAAGTGCCCGGCGAGGGGTTCGGAGAGTGTGGGGGCGGAGTTGTCGGCGCGGACTGCCATACTTCTCAGGGTCGGCCGGCCGACTCGGCCACTTGAGAGGGGCGGCGAGAGCCGCTACGACCGGCCCACCGGCTGCAGTGGACAATGGGCCGCCTGGAACGACACCCCCTCCTCGGAGTCCTCGAAACGTACGGTTACGGTTCGGTTGCGCACGTACCCGTCGACGGCGATGACGGTGCCCAGGCCATAGCGGGGATGCCGGACGGCCATGCCGACGGCGAATCCCTGCTCGAGTGTCGCCGCTTTGGCGGTGCCGTCGAGAAGTGCCGCTGCGGTGGTCAGCAGCGGCTGGTCAACGTTGTCGGAGGATTGGGACAGTCGGGTGACATCCGGAAGCGGGGGCCTGGGAGCAGCGGAGCCGTGAGGATCGGTGTGATCCCGGGATGTCAGCTCCATTTCCCCGAGAAACTGGCTGGGGATTGTCGACCGGGACTGCCCGTGCAGGTCGCGCTGGGCGGCCAGGGTCAGCGACAGTCTCGAGATTGCACGGGTCATCCCCACGAAAAGCAGCCGCCGTTCCTCCTCGAGTTCTCTCGGGTTGTCGTCCCGCAATGACCGTTCGTGGGGCAACAGGTTCTGTTCAATGCCGACGACGAAGACGGTGGGAAATTCGAGACCCTTGGCGGCATGAAGGGTCATCAGGGTGACGGCCCCCTGGGACGGGTCGATCGCGTCGGTGTCGGCCACCAGGCTGGTCACTTCCAGGAACCCCGCCAGCGAACGTTCGTCGCCGGCATCCTCGTCGTAGTGTGTTGCCAGGGCCAGCAGTTCGTCGATGACCGCCTGCCGTTGGATATCCTGTTCGGAAGACTTGTTCACACCCGATTGCCAACCGGCGGTATAACGGGTTCGGTCGATGACGGTTCGCAGCAGTTCGGCCACCGAGCCGGCGTCGGCCAGTGTGAGTCCGTCAACGAGTTCGTGGAAACGGAGCAGTGCCGTGGTCGCCTGCTTGGAGAGTCCCGTGATCCGCTTGGCCTCGGCGGCGGATTCGAGCCGGTTGAGACCTTCAGCGGTGGCGAACCGGGCCAGCTTCGACTGGGTGACCTTGCCGATCCGCCGCGGGGGCTTGTTGACCACCCGGGTGAAGGCCGCGTCGTCGGCAGGATTCTCGATCAGCCGCAGGTAACCCAGCATGTCCTTCACCTCGGCTCGCTCGAAGAAAGCCACGCCGGCAATCACCTGGAACGGGATGCTCCATCTCGAGAGAGCCTGCTCGACCTGTCGTGACATCGAGTTGACGCGATAAAAGACGGCGCAATCTCCGTAGGTGCAATCCCCTCGTGAGACGAGTTCGTGGATGCGGCCAGCGATTCCGTGGGCCTCGTCCTGGGCCGACCCGAACACCAGCAGTTCGACGGGCTCTCCCTCGGGGTTGGCCGTCACCAGCGACTTGGCCTTCCTCATCTGGTTGTGGCTGATCAACTGGTCAGCCGAACGAAGGATCGCGGCCGTGCTGCGGAAATTCTCCTCCAGACGGACGACGGTTGCTTCGGGGTAATCCTGTTCGAATCTCAGGATGTTGTCGATCCGGGCTCCACGCCAGCCGTAGATCGACTGGTCGGGATCGCCGGTGACGCACAGGTTGGGGTGGTCGTGTGAGAGCAGGCGAACGATCCCGTACTGGACCAGGTTGGTGTCCTGGTACTCGTCGACCATCACGAAACGGTACCGATCGTCGAGCCGTGCACGAAGCTCGGGGTTCTCGTTCAACAGTTTCTGGACGTGCAGCAGCAGGTCGTCGAAATCGACCGCGTTGGCTTTGAGCAGGAATTCCTGGTAGCGGGGGTAGACCCGGGCCACGACCTCCTGGAAGTGGTTGCCCACTCGCGTCGCCACGTCGGACCTCAGTTCCTCGGCGCTCTGCTGCTGGTTCTTGGCGTGGCTGATCCGACCGGAGATCCGTCCGGGCGGGAAGTGAACGGCGTCGAGATTGAGTTCATCAAGCACGCTGCGGACGACCTGCTTCTGGTCGGTGGTGTCGAGGATCGTGTAGTTGGCCTGCAGCCCGACCATTTCCGCGTGATCCCGCAGAAGGCGGGCACAGAAGCGATGGAAGGTGCTGACGGCGACCCGTTGTCCTCCCGCCAGACGTTCGACCCGCTCGGCCATCTCCTCGGCCGCCTTGTTGGTGAATGTCACGGCCAGGATTTGGCGGGGATCGACACCACGTTCGACCAGCCGCACCATCCGCCTGGTGATCACCCGGGTCTTGCCCGAACCGGGGCCTGCCAGAATCAGCAATGGACCTTCGAAGTGGTCGACGGCGGATTGCTGAGACGGCGTCAATCCGTCCGATGCGGAGGGCTCGGGGCGTGGAGCGTCTGCTGTGGCCAAGTTGTCCGTCCGTGGGGCGGGGCCCGTCCGTGTCGGCCCGAGACGGCTATATTGACCGATTTGCGAGGTCCGGTCAAAGATGAACAATTGTCCGGGTTGTGGTGGTGGCTTAGACTGCCAAAGGGACGGTGACTTTGCGGGCAGGTCCACCGGGTCCCGTCATTCTGGGAATGACCGACGGAGGATTATCTGGCGGTCGTCGAGATTTTGGACGCGAACAGCGGCGGAGGGCTGTCGATAAGAGTGGGGAGGGTTCGCTTTCAGCGAGGCCTCTCCGGAGAACCGCACGGTGATCCTTCACCGAGGTCCTGTTCTTCTGGGCTGTTTCCATTTCGAGTCACCCCAATATACAGTGACGCCGCCATGACCATCATCCGCCACATCTCGTCGGTACGTATCTCTTCAGCTCTGTGTGCCGGGATCGCCCTGGCCGCACTGGTCCTGTCCTCACCCGGTGTGGTGGCGCAGGAAAAGCCGACCGCTGCCAACCCCGGACTGGTGGGATTGTTGTCGCCTGAGGCTCCCTACGAGTTGACCGAGGAGTCGATGGAGAGCCTCGACGGGAAGTGGGCTCCGGTGAGAGCCAGGATCTCGAGCCTGGTCGAAAAACTTCATTCAGACGAATCACTGGCCGTCGTCGGTCAGCGGCGGGTGCTCGAGGAACTCAAGGAGCAGGTCAAGGTGCTCCGCGGTGGCATCTCCAGACCCCGCAACAAGCCGATCCTGCGAGACCTGGTGGCGATCCACGGTCGACTGTCGCGGCACGTGGGTCTGGCCGAGGCCCTGTTGGATGCGGTGACCATTGCGACCAAGCCGGAGCCGAAGAAACTGGCCGGTCCCACGCCACGTCAGAAGTTGGTCGGAGCGGTCAAATCGCTGCACACCTATCTGACGTCATTCAACACCGGAGAGACCTGGATCGATTATCTCAGCGTCAAGGAGATGTCGGCGGCTGCCCAGAAGGAACAGCCGTCCAAGCGCGATCTGGCCACACTGTCCGCGGTGCTCGAGGCGCTTCAAAACAAGAACGATCTGGGCGATGACGACCAGATCGCTTTCCTCAAGGAGCCGAAGTTCGCTGCGGTGGAAAAGGGTTTGGCGGAATACCTGGCCGCGGCTCGTAAGCCGAAGCCGGTCGTCAAGTTGCCGGCCAAGCCCTTGGACGACAAGACCCGAGCCGCGTTGCGGCCGCACTTGGCGAAGTTGGCCGAGTCGCTTGAGCGATTCGAAGAGACCGCGTCGCGGGCCGCCGCGACGCAGGCCCGCCAGTCACTGAAGGCGATCCAGACCGTTTCCCGTTCTCAGTACGCACAACTCGGCGAAGCACTCCGCGCTCATTACCTGGGCTACAACCTTCGCGTGATTGCCAGCGAGCAGTTGCTGGGTCGGTACGTCGGGCAGACACGGGTCAAGAAGAAGCCCGTCCGCGACGTGATCCTCAAGGCCCAGGTGCGTGGTGACTCGACCACGACGGCCACCGTCGGTATCGACCTGTTGCCCAGTCAGGACGGTGCCCGCTTCCACATGGTACTCAACGGCAAGACCATTTCGGACACTCGAGCGGACAAGGGGGGAGCCAGCATTTTCACCCACGGCGAACACACCTTCAATGCCACCAAGCTGGTCCTCTTCGACGGCGACCGTTTCACCACCAAGCCGGCCGAAGTGTCCGTCGACGCCAACAACACGATTGTCAACGTCACGGCCAAGAGTTCCTTCGTCAAGCGGATTGCCCGCAGGAAGGCCACGAAGCTGGCCCCCCAGAGCGAGCAGATCGCGGCCGAGAAGGTGGCCGCCGATGTGGCGCCGGAGTTCAACGGCGAGGTGGACAAGCAGTTCAAGCAGGCCACTACCGACCTGGCCAAGCACGTCAACGGACCGCTCAAGGAGCTCGAGTTGGCCCCCGCCGGGCGGAGCATCACCTCGACGGACAGCGAACTCCGTGTCTCGAGCCAACTGATGGGTTCGGGTGAACTGGCCGCCGGTCTGCCCAACCCCGCGATTGTCTCAAAAACGGGCCTGGTCCTGCACCTCCATGAGTCGGCCATCAACAACGCGATTGACCGGATGAAACTGGCGGGGAAGACGATGACCGAGGAGGATCTCCAGGCCGAGGTCGAGGCGACGGTTTCGACGTTCCTGGGCCGCGAGTTTCACTTCGAGGCCTCTGACGCCAAGTCTAAGGACGACAAGGGGCCGACCACACTGATTTTTGCCACAGCCGACCCCGTCCGCGTGCGAATTGCTGACGGCCAACTGGTGTTGATCATTCGTGCCGGTTTGAAGCAGGAAGCGGGCAAGGATGACATTCCCCCACAGGTCGTGACCGTGCCCTTCGCACTGGGAGTCCAGGGGGACAACGTCACGCTCGTCCGCGGCTCGGTGAAGGTCTCGGCCGTGTCACGTCCCAAGAGTCGAGCAAAGCAGATTGTCCGGGCCGGGGTGGTTCGCAAGAAGCTGACTCGGGGTTTGAAGGATCGTACACTCGATCGTCACGTGAGCGTGTCGCGAGAGGATGCCGACCCGGTCAAGCTTTCGGTGACGCGAGTCGAAGCCGTCGACGGCTGGCTGAGCGTCGTCTTCGAATAGGGACGCAAGGGAGCGGGCTGATGGAGAAGCGAACGTTTGGTCGTACCGGACTGGACGTGTCGGTCCTCGGGTTCGGCGGCGCACCGATCGGAGTGCTCGAGACCGGGCAGGACGAGGTGGACCGTGTGCTGGGGCTGTTGCTCGATCATGGTGTGAACCTGGTCGACACCGCCGCCGGCTACCGCGGTTCCGAGGAAGCCATCGGTCGGTCGATCGGGACCCGACGGGACGAGTTCGTTCTTGTCTCCAAGTGTGGACAGGCATTTGACGATCTGCCGGGTGATCCGTGGTCCGAAGAAGTGATCACCGCGACCGTTGACCGGTCACTGGCACGGCTGCAGACCGAATATCTCGATGTGATGTTGTTGCACACCTGCGACCTCGAGGTGCTCGAACGCGGGGAGGCCCTGGGCGCGCTGGTTCGAGCCCGCGACGCCGGCAAGGTTCGCTTTGTGGGGTATTCGGGTGACAACCAGACCGGGGCCGTGGCCGCTGCACTCGACGATGTTGCGGTGGTCCAGACCTCAGTCAACATCTGTGACCAGGTCAACATCGACCAGGTGCTGCCGGCCGCCGGGGACCATGGTGTCGGCGTGATCGTCAAGCGACCGATCGCCAACGCGGCCTGGAAAGATCTCAATGATCAACCCGGGTTTTATGCTCAATACGCCGAGACGTACACCGAGAGACTGGCGTTGATGGCGATTGGCCCCGAGGACATCGGATTCGAGGCGTCCGACTGGGCCGAGGTGGCGCTGAGGTTCACGCTCTCGTGCGACGTGCACACCGCCATCATCGGTACCACCAACCCGGATCACGTGCGAGCCAATATTGAAGCGGCAGCGAAGGGACCGCTGCCCGAGCAGGCGATCGAGCAACTTCGCGAGGCGTTTGTCGAAGCCGTGGCTGACTCGGGCGAGGAATGGCCAGGTCTGACCTAGGCTGCCGGGTGGACTCTCGCGTCCGTGTCTGGAGAAGCGGCCTCGTCAGCTGCGGTTGCATCGACAAGCTGCTTGAGTCCCAGCAGGAATCGGTCGCGGCGATCGGTCAGGTCGGCCAGGCTTTCCGGGGAATATTCGTAGAAGCCGCCACCGGTCTTGGTGCCGAGCCGATTCTCACGGAGACGATCTTCCAGGGCTGGTGGCGGCACGGTGGCGTCTCCGAGGTCCTGCCAGAGATAGCTGGAGATGCTGTGGAAGACATCCAGGCCGCCGAAGTCTGCGGCCTGTAGCGGACCGAGAAATCCCCAGCGAAATCCGGGGCCACCGGTCATGGCCCGGTCGAGGTCCTCGGGGCTGACCACGCCCTGTTCGACCAGGTGAAGGGCCTCGCGAAAGACGGCGAACTGCAGACGGTTGCCCACGAAGCCGGGAACATCGCGGCGGACGTGGATTGGCTGTTTGCCGAGTTGGGTCGCCAGGTCGATCAGTTGTTCGATCAATTCCGGGGCGGTGCTTTCCCCCGAGGTCACCTCGACCAGCGGCACCAACTCGGCGGGATTCCACCAGTGGAAGCCCGCCACCTGTTCCGGGCGACCTGTGGCCTGGCCCAGTCGGGTGATCGAGAGTCCGGAGGTGTTGGAGACCAGCGCGGTCCGTGGCGGTGCGAGCCGATCGAGTTCGGAGAAAATGCGGCACTTCAGGTCGATGTCTTCAGGGACGGCCTCGATCACCAGATCGGCGTCGGCCACCGATTGGCCCAGATCGGTTGACGTGGCCAGACGGCGATCGCCCTCGGCCGAAGCCTCGGAGGTCTGCAGCCCGGCGTCCTCGAGCGTGGTCCGGCTGGTGGCGATTCGCCGGCGGGCTCGTGCCAATGCGTCGGCGTCAACGTCGGTGAGGATGACGTCCCGGCCGTGGTCGGCCAGGCATTGAGCGATGCCGGCACCCATGGTGCCGGCACCCAAGACCACGAATTGTGTACCCGTCTCTGCCATGGTCGACCTCCTGTCGATCAGTCTGCCCGGTCGATGGACATCTTAGTCGCGGGTGGCTCCAGGGCAAGAAAAAACCTGGCGTCGCGGCTCAGGCTCATTTGTCGGATGGCTGTTTTGGACGAGCCGGTGGCAGTTTCAGATCGGCGGCCGAGAGTGGTACCTTGACTCCGCCGGCAGGGATTGGCTGCCTGAGCGTCCAGAGCAGGCCCTGGGTGACCAGTCGTCGGTATTCGGGCCTGTTCCAGTTCACGTGAAAGTGCAGGCCACTGAATCCGAAGCTGCGGCCTCCATCGGGTCGCTGCCAGGCCCACGAGACGGTTTCGTCAGAGCCGTCGATCGGGACCTTCAGCAACGGCGTGACACCACGGCCGGCGGAAGTGAATTTCAGCCTGTAGTAGAACTCGTCCTTCACCTCGAACGGCGAGATTCCATTGAGCACTGGGTGTCGGGACCGGGTGGGCTTGGTCCGGGCGGTGACGACGGTGTACTTGCGGTCAGGACCCCCGTGGCATCCCCCCAGCAGTGCGAGAAAGGCTGGGATCGGTTCGGCCGAGCGAGTGCCGATTCCCCAGTGCAGGCCGACCAGTCCGCCACCGCGCGCGGCCAGTCGCTGGAAAGCGGCCAGTCGCTTGGGGTCGCCACTGACCCACTTGGCTCCCTCGGATACGAACAAGGCTGCGGCGTCGGCACCGTCGAGCAGTTCCGGACCTTTCCGCCAGGGGTCGTTGGCGTGAACCAGCAACGCCTGGACACCGTGGTGTCGTTGCAACTGGCCGGCGATGATCCGCATCCCGGCCCGGTACTCGTGGGTCGTGCGAGGATGCCCATCGGGGCTGTGCCACAACAGCAGCAAACGAGCCGGTTTTCTGGTTTTGGACTTGTCACCGGCCGTCAGCACTCCGGGCAGCAGCAACAGCAGCGCGACCAACAGCATCAGGCGTCTTTGGGTGAGTGAGTCACGAGGCATGGCACGAATCTCGCTGAATTGTCTGTTCGGCCGTCAGAAGGCAGGCGACCACCGATCGGATAAAACGCGACCCCATGGCCGGTTTTCTGTACGGAAATGTGGTCGTGAACACACTGTTAACTACAGGAGACCATTCCCGGGGGAAAGGAACCCCGGCACGGACCAAGTTTCATACACCGATCAAACCACGGACGGATTGGCGCATGCGATTGACACTCAGAACACTGCTGGCCTATCTGGACGATATTCTCGAGCCCGAACAGGCTCGTGAGATCGGGAAGAAGGCGGCCGAGAGTCCATCGGCATCGACCCTGATCGGGCGGATACGTGAAGTGACGCGACGGCGTCGATTGACGGCACCGGCGCTGAGTGGCCCCGGAGTGGGGCTGGATCCGAACGTCGTTGCCGAGTATCTCGACAACACCCTGTCGGTCGAGGGGGTCAGTGATGTCGAGCAGGTGTGTCTGGAATCGGACGTGCACCTGGCCGAGGTGGCTGCGTGTCACCAGGTGCTGACACTGGTGTTGGGTGAGCCGGTGACGGTCGTGCCCGAGAGTCGCGAACGGATGTACGCGTTGGGGACCAGCCGGGTTGAAGACGTTCTGGGAGACGCGACGTCGATGGTCGACGATCCGGCGGCCAATGACGTCCCCGAGCCTCAAAGTGAAGAGGGCCGTGCAGTGGCCGAGGCGGTCCAGCAGATCACGACAGTGCAACCGCCGGCCTGGAAGCGAAGCCTGCCCTACGTCATCGTCTCGACCGTCGTCATGGTCTGGCTTTCGTTGTTCACCGTTTTCGAGGTGCCCCCGCCGGTGGCCGATGAGGGAACCGGGGTCGGGACCGGCGCTGTGGCCCCGGAGAAAGCGGTGGCCGTCGATACGGTCGACCCGGAAGCCGCCGGTGGTGCGGAGGGATTGTCGACGATCGCATCGGTTCCCCCGTTGTCGGCGAGCGCGGCACTGGTCAATGGCAACATATCCTCACCACCGCCTGGGGATCGACCGTCACCGCCGCCGGAGGAAAAGGTCTCCCCGGTGGTGGAGTCGCCTGACCCGGTTCAGCCGACCAAGCCGGTACGACCGATTCCCAAGGCGGAATTGCCGGCGACACGTTATGTGTCGGCGAGTGGCGTGTTGCTGAGACAGGACGATCAAGGGGGGGACTGGATGGTACTGCCCTCTCAGGGGCAGGTTCGAGGGGGAGAACGCCTGGCGACGCCGGCCCCCTTCGTGGCCGACCTGGAGATCGAGGGGACGCCGGTTCGCGTCAGCCTTCTGGAGTCCAGTGTCGTGGCTCTTGGCGGTGCGGCCGACGCGTTGTGTGAGATGACGATCAGTCGTGGTCGTGTTGTTTTCCACGCCGGACCGCCATCGACGGTCGCCAGCGGGCCGTTGGCGTTGCGGGTGACGGTGGGCACACGTCATTGGCGGCTGGTCCTAGCCGAACCGGACACGGTTTGCGGAATCGAGGTTCGTCCGCGGTTTCCGACGACCTACGAACAGGATTTTGGTGGAGACTGGTACCTGGGCGGTCTGACCGTCGCCAATGGAACGGTTCATCTGTCGACCGACGCGCCCTCTGGTCCGGTTGTCCCGAGGCTGTCGTTGGTCAAGGGGGACTGGCTGTCGCTGGCTCCAGCGGATCTCGATGTTGGAGATGCAGGTGGGCCGAAACCCCTGGCGGTGTTGCCGGGGTGGCTCGTTCCCGGTTCTCGGGTGACGTCGGCGGTCCAGCGGACGATGTCGGGTCGGTTTGCCCGGGAATTCGATCTCCAGCAACCAATTCGTCTCAGTGTGGTTGCCGCGATCAAGTCTCCGTTGTCGACGATTTCGAAACTGGCTGTCGGTTGCCTGGCGTTGACCGGACACGTTGAGCCTCTGGTGCAGACGTTGGCCGAATCGGAATTCTCCGAGTCTCGTCAGGCGGCCTTCGACGGTCTGAGGTTGTGGTTGGCGGGTGGGCCTGACCGCAGTCGGAAACTCAAGTTCGAGTTGGCAAAATGGTTCGAACAATCCCAGGTGGATCCGGTGTTCCGACTGTTGTGGGGTTTCGACAAGTCGGATGGCACGGGCCGGGAGACCTCGCGTCAACTGGTTGACTGGCTGGCCGTCGACCACGTTGCGATTCGCGAAATGGCCTTTTACCATGTTGAGCGGATGACTGGCCGGAAGTACGAGTACCGGCCCAATGCCCCGGCCGGGCGTCGCATGGCCGCCGTGGCCCGCTGGCGGGCCCACTTGGAACGCGGTGGCGGCGTGCTGGTCGCACCCTGATTCCCGTCCCTCTCGCTTGCGATTCATGACGGCCACTCCTTCGACCACAGACGGTCCAATCGGCTGGACCGGTCGGATTCGGCAGTTGCTCGAACTGGTCCGTTTCAGCCATACGGTGTTTGCTCTGCCGTTCGCATTGTTGGCGGCGGTTCTGGCTTGGCGCGATCCTCAGACCGGGTTCGCCTGGCACCAACTGGTCGGGATTGTCCTGGCGATGGTCACAGCACGCAGTTCGGCAATGGCGTTCAACCGCCTGGCCGACCGGCGGCTCGATGCTGAGAATCCTCGCACCCAAGGTCGTCACCTGCCCGCCAGGATTCTGGGTGTCGGAATGGTCTGGACCTTCACCCTGTTCTGTTCCGTCGGTTTTGTCGCTTCGACCTTGGTGTTTCTGATGGGTGAGACTCCCAACCCGTGGCCGATCCGGCTCTCGGTCCCGGTGCTGCTGTTCCTGTGGGGATACTCCTACGCCAAACGGTTCACCAGCCTGTGTCACTACTGGCTGGCGGCTGCACTGATGCTCTCGCCCCTGTGTGTCTGGATCGCGATTCGAGGTCAGGAGATCTCCTCGGCCGCCGATCTGGCCGTCCCCGGCATGCTCGCGGCGGTGATCTTTTTCTGGGTTGGCGGCTTCGACATCATTTACGCCTGCCAGGATGCCGACCATGACCGGCAGGCGGGGCTAAACAGCGTGCCGGCCCGGCTGGGAATCGGCGGGGCCCTGAAGGTGGCCATGGCAAGTCACGTCGTGATGATCGGCTGCCTGTTTGGCCTGTGGTGGCTGGCTGAACTGGGGCCACTGTTTCTGGGTGGCGCCGTGGCCGTCAGTGCCCTGCTGGTCTGGGAACACTGGCTGGTCCGTCCCGATGATCTTTCTCGCGTCGGCCAGGCGTTCTTTCACATCAATGCCCTGATCAGCCTGGGGCTGCTCGTGGTGGGAATGGCCGACGTGGTGCTGTTTCCCCTGACGCATGCGTGAACGGCGGGGCCGTCGCATGCTGGCTGGCAGTGAATGCGGCGCCTAGAATGCGGTTAACCGCGTGGATCTGCAGGCGTTTGGAGCGAAGCTGGGATGAACCAATTCTCTGGCAACCTGACCACCGATTCCCGGTTGTCGGCCATCGCCGAAGCGGTCGAGAGCGGCCAGCGGGTGTCTCTTGAAGATGGTCTCTATCTTGACCAGCACGCCGACCTGCTGTTTCTCGGTCATCTGGCCAACACCATTCGCGAACGCAAAAACGGAAACCTGGCGTTCTACAACACCAACATCCACCTCAACCCCACCAACGTCTGTGTCTATCGCTGCGTCTTTTGTGCCTTCCGGTCAGACCTGAAGGCCGAGAAGGCCTACACGTTCGATGACCAGATGATCCGCGGACGGGTGTTGGAGGCGACCGAAGCGGGAGCAACAGAGATTCATGTTGTCGGCGGGCTGCACCATCAGAAGCCCTTCGACTGGTACCTCGACGTGGTGCGGGTGATTCGCGAAACCAACCCGTTGATCCACATCAAGGCGTGGACTGCCGTGGAGATCAACTGGTTCAGCCACATCACCAAGAAACCGGTTCAATGGGTGCTCGAACAACTGATGGATGCCGGGCTCGGGAGCATGCCCGGTGGGGGGGCAGAGATCTTCGACGCGGAGATCCGGGGCCAGATCTGTGAACACAAGGCGGACAGCCAGTCGTGGATCGATATTCATCGCTGTGCCCACCAGTTGGGACTGAGGACTAACGCCACGATGCTCTATGGGCATCTCGAGGAGTCCCGACACCGCGTCGATCACCTCTGCCAGCTGCGCGAATTGCAGGACGAGACTGGCGGATTTCAGACGTTCATCCCGCTGGCCTTCCATCCCGAAAACACCGGCCTGGACCATCTCAGGCTTCCCAGCGGATTGTTTGATCTGAGAGTGATGGCTCTTTCCAGGGTCATGCTGGACAACTTCGATCACATCAAGGCCTACTGGATTATGCTCGGAGAAAAGACCGCCCAGGTCGCGCTGAGTTTCGGGGCCGACGATCTCGACGGGACGGTCGTGCACGAATTGATCTACCACGACGCGGGAGCGGAAACGCCCGAGGGGTTGACTGTCGACCAACTGCACCGTCTGATCCGTGAAGCGGGGCGGGAACCTTGCGAACGTGACACGCTTTATCGCCGCGTGGTGCGTGATGGGCACGAGTGGTCGATCGAGGAGCCGGTGTCTGCCGGAGGGCAGGGAGTCGAGATCTGAGTCCGGAGAGGAGAATCGTGATGGCAGAGAATCTTCCGAGATCGATCACCACGTCGATGCAGTTTGAGAACGGTCCAGCTATCGGGATCAGCAACCGATGGGTCAATGGACAGTACTGCTCGATTCTGACGCCGATCGGGATCGTCGGCTGTGGGATTTACGATGTCGTGGTGCCCGCCGAGTTCAACCAGGCGCTGGCCGTCGCCCAGGGGACACCCGAAT
>Ga0310344_10001929_pt1 | contig 15696 bp, 11 predicted proteins | sample HC15DNA20200_MG_FD_203801 | JGI IMG/M metagenome (GOLD analysis project Ga0310344, IMG submission 203801) | Marine microbial communities from station ALOHA, North Pacific Subtropical Gyre - HC15-DNA-20-200_MG | ecosystem: Environmental > Aquatic > Marine > Oceanic | place: Pacific Ocean: North... | reverse complement strand
AGCCGGTGCCGAACTGAAACGTGTCATCAATTCTTCATCGATCAGAAAACATTCCACTAATGCGTGAAGTTGGGGATCGGCGATGTCAAACAGAAGGGCTTTTAGTCGATGTTCCAGCTGATTAACTTCGCGGGAGGAAACGGGGAGGAAATCTTCAAGCTCTACGTCGTTCGAAGGAATGGCCTTTACCTGACTGAGAATCATTTGAAGACTACCCTGAAAGAGCTGAACTTTACCTTTGATCCGTACAAAACCTCCCTCTTCAATAGAGGAATAGAGATTTTCGGTTGCGTTCCAGAGGCGGGAACTGATATTACCTGTCCGATCGCGCAATTCGGCCTGAAGGTATAGGTTGCCGTTCCGGTTGGCTCGAAGATGCTTTTCCGATAGCAGGTAAGTATCTTCAACAGTTTCGCCATGTGTTAGTTCGTTGACGAATTGGTGCATCGTCGGATGACTCGCTTTCTAAAAACCTCGCGTTTCCCGAGTAGAAGTTCTGTTACAGGAAAAGAGGGCAGGACAGGGATGATCGGTTCAGGTCACTGTTGACTTGCACAGAAGCAGATGACTTTGATGGGATCAAGAACTCGATTCTAAAGGTCGTCGTGAAACGGTCAAGTCAGGAAGGTGCTGGCCGAGTCATTTGACTACCAAATATGGCAGAAAATAGAGATGACTTCAATGATATCGTGATGCGACTGAGGTGCACCATCGCTTGGGACGTTTGGCTTGGTCTGTTAGTATGGAAAGTACAAGTACGGAAATCGGTCGGGTATTAGAAGTGTGTTTTCGGGGGGATTACGATTTTGGTACAGATGGTTGCTATTTCGATATATTTTGCGAACACATGTAATTTAAACTTGGAAAGGAATACGATTGCTCTGGTCACAAACACTGATTCCGACCATGAAAGAAAGTCCTTCGGATGCTGAAATTCCGAGTCATCAATTTATGCTAAGAGCGGGTTTGATTCGGCAGTTGATGGCCGGGGTTTATACCTATCTTCCTCTGGGCCTAAGGGCCTTGAAAAAAGCGGAACAAATTGTGCGAGAGGAGATGGATTTAGCGGGAGCATCTGAGCTTTTGATGCCGTGCCTTCATCCGGTTTCACTTTGGGAGCGTACGGGTAGATTTGACGATTTCGGTTCGGTTCTGATCTCCTTTCAGGTATCTCGTCGAGAGAACCAGACGCATCTTGCCTTGGGCCCGACTCACGAGGAAGTGATCACAGATTTGATGGCAAGTCAAATCAGTTCTTATCGTCAATTACCTCTTACGCTCTATCAGATTCAGACGAAGTTTCGAAATGAGGAACGCCCCCGTTTTGGTGTGTTACGTACCAGCGAATTCATCATGAAAGATGCTTACAGTTTCGATGTTTCCATCGAAGGACTGGATCGAAGTTATGAAGCGATGTATGAAGCATACGGACGCATTCTTCATCGCTGCGGTCTTTCTTTTTTACCAGTAGAGGCAGAGAGTGGCCCGATTGGAGGGGATGCTTCCCATGAGTTCATGGTGCCATCGGACAATGGGGAAGACCAGGTGTTGCATTGCGAATCCTGTGGTTATGCTGCGAACCGAGAACGTGCTGAAGTAGGAAAGATTTCCCACAAATCAGGTCCGACGAGTGAGGACGATTTGATTGAAACGGTGGATACTCCTGGAACGAAAACCATCGATCAAGTATGCGAGTTACTGGGGTGTACTTCCGATCAGATGATCAAAACCCTCATCTATCGTGCCGATGACAGGACTATCGCTGTGCTGGTGCGAGGTGATCACGAGGCAAATGACGATTCGCGAAGTTACCGGTGCACCTGTCGGTTTTGCAGGTCCAATTGGTATCCAGTGCGAAGTGATCGTTGACCAGTCAGTTGGTGTGATGAAGAATGCTGTTACGGGAGCCAACCAGGAGAATGCGCATCTGAGAGGTGTCAATCCGGTCAGGGATTTTGCTTTCACACAGACCATGGATCTGAGATTTGCTGAAGCGGGTGACTTGTGTCCCCGCTGTTCGGGGACCATGGACATTCAACAGTGCATTGAAGTCGGTCATGTATTTAAATTGGGCACGAAGTACAGCGAGGCATTGGATGCAAGGTTTCTTGACGAGAACGAGACTCGCTTACCCCTGGTAATGGGGTGTTATGGAATGGGAGTAAACCGTTTAATTGCGGCATCGGTGGAAACACGCCATGATGCAGATGGAATTCTGTGGCCGCTGGCTCTGGCACCCTATGAAGTGGTCGTTTTACCGCTGAATGTGTCCGACGAAATGGTTTGGAGTGCGGCGAATGAAATTTACAAAGAGCTGAAAGATCGGGGAGTGGATGTAATCCTGGATGATCGTGATGCACGTGCCGGATTTAAATTTAAGGATGCCGATCTGATCGGGTTTCCGCTTCGTGTTGTGATTGGCCATCGTGGATTGAAGGAAGGTTTGGTTGAACTCAAGTGGAGGGAGGACCAGGATTCCTCGAATGTTTCACGGACTGAAGTAGTCGATGTAGTTGTTACGGAATTAGACCGGGTACGAGAATCGTTGCGTTGATGCCAAGTGAGGGGTTGTGGGTGTAATTGGTTCACATGATCCGGTAATGTTGATTATTGCAGTGTTCAGCGCATTTCCCGAAACGCTGACTGCAGTGCGGCATATATTAACCGACGAATATGGTGATATTCTCTGTGAAAGTCCTCGTTTTTCATTTATGGAAACAGACTATTATGAATCTTCAATGGGAGGCCCACTGGAGAAACAGTTTTTTGCCTTCAAACAATTGATTACTCCTGACCGTCTGCCTTCAATCAAACTACAGACCAACGATTTGGAAAAACGGTGTCAGCGAGAACAAGAAACAGGAGTGGAACGCGTAGTCAATCTGGACCCCGGATACTTGTGTCTGGGCAAGTGGGTTTTAGCTTCAACCAAAGACCACGCTCACCGTCTTTACTTGGGAGACGGTATTTATGGTGAAATTACTTTGAAGTATCAAGCGGGACAATTCCAGACATTGCCTTGGACCTATCCGGATTATTGCCGGAGTGATTTTCAGTTTTTCTTCATGCAGGCGCGTGATCATTATCGACGTTGCTTGAGGGAGGAGGATTGAGTGCGTGCCAACATCTGGTTAGTTTGTGTTCCAGCCTTTCTGATTGCGTTCGCTGGAACCTGGTTCATGCGATGGATAGCGCCCAGGCTAGGTTTAATGGATCAACCCGATCCACGGAAAGTCCATCAGCGTGCAGTACCACTTGGTGGGGGCGTTGCGATTTGGTTTTCGGTTGTAACAACATTGGGCGTTATTCAGATACTGGCATGGCTAATTAGCAAGGATCCTTCATATCAGAGCTGGGTTCCGATGGAGTACCGGACGCACCTCCCTGGGATGGTTGCACAATCCGCCAAGCTCGGATGGATCATGGCAGCTGGTACGGTAGTGATGTTGCTGGGCTTGCTCGACGATCGTTATCAACTTGGATTTCAGATTCGACTGGTGATACAGGTCCTTGTATGTACCGGACTTGTTCTTGGAGGAGTCCGGTTAACACTGTTCATGGACTATTCCTTGTTTACAGGCGCTTTGACGGTTTTCTGGATGGTCTCTTTAATCAATGCGTTTAACTTTCTGGACAATATGGATGGGCTTTCAGGTGGTGTTGCTACGATTGCTGCTACCTTACTTGCGGTAGTTATGATTCAAGCAGGGGATCAACCCCATTGGTTTGTTTCCGGATTTTTGGTTGTTCTCGCGGGAGCCATTCTGGGATTTCTTGTTCATAACTGGTATCCGGCTCGAATTTTTATGGGCGATGCAGGAAGTTGCTTTCTGGGCTTGATGCTCAGCGTGTCTACCGTACTTGGTACTTTTCACGAACCCGGGATGCCTAAACATGCAGTGATTGCTCCTTTGTGTGTGCTGGCTGTACCGTTGTACGATGCTGTTTCCGTGATTGGGATTCGCATCTATCAGGGACGAAGTCCCTTTCTTCCTGACAAGTATCATTTTTCCCATCGTCTGGTGAGTCACAGTCTGAGTCCACGGGCTGCTGTTCTGACGATATATCTGACCACTTTTGCGACCGGGCTCGGAGCCCTGCTACTGTACCGCATAGAGCATTGGACTGGCGCCGTTGTGGTTTCCATGATTGTCCTTTGTGTTTTGGGGATAATTGCGATTTTAGAGATGGCCGCCAGTCGCTCGCGGAAAAAGTAAAGACAAGACGATTTTGCAAAGGATCACAATCACCGTTTCAGAAAGACAGGCTGATGTGTACTTAGACTGTTGTCCCAGTTCGCGGACGCGGTTGTTCCTGAAAAGTTCGCACTTTTCCAGTAGCTGTCACGGAACTTGCGGGAATCGATATGACAGCTTGAGAGAATACTGCGATAAGAGGGAATGCCATGGACAATGTACGTGAGTCTTTAGCAGGACGTATGCGATATGCAGCCATGGCCTTAGCGGCCCTGTTAATGATCGCCCGCCCTCTGATTATGGAGATTGCCTATGATGGGAGCAGTTTATGGATTGCACAGGGATGGTTTGCAGTCGGGATCATGTGGGTTTTGTCCCAGGTGTTTCGGCGACAGCTTGTATGGAAATTTCACGTCCTGGATGTGTTGGTCTTGGCGCTTGCCACAGTTGTCGCGATTAGTACGTTGAAAGCCCTGGCCCGTCGTCCGGCCATTAACTTGGCCTGGGAATGGGCGGCCCTTTCAATGATGTTTTTTATGATGCGGCAGTTACCACAAACTCAGAGTGAAAATCACGTTCTGTCACGCGCACTTCTGGCATTGGCGATTACTTTTTCAGGTTATGGGCTGTATGACTATTTCTGGTTGCAGCCGCGCGATGAACAAGAGTATCTGGAAAATCAAAGTCGTTTTCAAAGACAGCTGGGTTTGCGTCCAGGGAGCGATGTTGCCCGGCGTTTTGAAGACCGATTGTTGTACAGTCATGAACCTCTGGTTACCTTTTCTCTTACGAATTCACTTGCCGGTTTTATGGCCCCCTGGTTTGTGATTCTTGTCGCATGGTCCAGTTGCTCTCTTCTGACAGGTCGTCACAAATCACTTATGGGGATGGTTGTGATGACAACCTTTGTTCTTTTGATGGTACTTTGCCTGTACCTGACCAAAAGCAGGACGGCTTGGTTAGCAACCTTTGCGGGAGTGGGTGTCTGGTTATTATTCAGTGAAGGATTGCGGGTTCGGATATGGTTCTTAGTGTTAAGTTGTATCGCGATGGTAATTGTGACGGCTGTTTCGATATTAGGCAGAGGGTTTGACCATTTAATTGTAACGACTGCAGGTCTATCGCTGTCTTATAGAATGCAGTACTGGACGGGGACATGGCGACTGATTAAGGAACATTTTTGGTGGGGCGTGGGACCGGGAAATTTTCAACAGCATTACATCAGCTATAAACTTCCCGAGGCCAGTGAAGAAATTGCGGATGCCCATAATATGTTTCTGGAAATGTGGAGTACCAGTGGGTTTTTTGCTGTACTACTGCTGTTGTCGATCTTAGCCATTTTTGGCATAGCAATATGGCGTTCTGTTCGCGTCGGTCAGTCAGTAACTTTGGATACAGAGCAGGGAAATGGCGACACCCCTTCTTCGTTTTTTTCTTTTGACCATGGAATATGGATTGCGGGCGGGGCAGGCTTTTTAATGATTTTTGTTTTTGGCTTGGTGGGGTTGATACCGTTTGAGGAGGATGGTCATCGTTTGTTGTCATTGGGATTAGGCTGGCTGTGTACGTATTTTGTGTTGCGCAGATATCTGACGGACGATACGTTTGTTCGTTCTATTATTCCGGTGGCAGTGATGGCTTTGGTACTTAATCTATCTGCAGCCGGGTCTCTGTACTATCCGTCAGTATCGCAGAATCTATGGATTCTTCTGGCGGCCGGACTTAATTTGAGTTTAAGGCACGAACGGAGGTTGGTGGTTAGGAATCCTGTAGGAATGCTTGCGTCTTCTGGAATCGTACTGGGACTGTTTGTTGGATGCCTTGTGATGGCTGCCTCTCCAGCGACAGCCGTTCGGGCGGAATTAAATTTATCTGAATTTCAGATTCGGAATCGTAAACCGGAAGCTGCTGAAAGACATCTTCGTAACGCGATTGAGATGGATCCGATTTCTCCGGTACCATTAAAGATGCTCGCTGATTTGCGTTTTCAGCAGTGGCGTTCTTTGGAGGCTCGACGGAAAAGCGACAAAGAATCCAGACTTATCGATGATAGGGGTAAACAAAGACCTCTTCGACCTGTGTACCAGCAGGCAGAACAGTTTTTTAAGGACGGAATGTTGTGGGCAGAGCAGAGTGTTGCCCTGGATCGTAACCGCGCGTCGGCCCACTGGTGGATGGCCTCTCACTATCTCGAATACCATTATGTCAACCAGGACGCTTTCAGTGCGGAGAAAGCAGCCAGTCGATTGTCAGACTATTGCCTTGTACTTTACCCTCATCACGCTGCCTACACAGCTGCGTATGCCGAGTCTTTGCGACTGTTGGGTGAAAATGAACGGGGCAGGATTCAGGCAATGCAGGCTTTGCAATTGCTGCGCAAGTCGATCCATGTTGATAAACGAACTCAGGTGGTTAATCAATTCAAACGAAATGTGAATGAACATCCGCGTAGTCCAGTCCGGTTAGCAGAATGGGCCTATGCAATGTACCTTGATGCACAGGGTTTTGATTCAGATTACAAAGGAGATCGGGTAGCCATTGCCAGGCAACAGGCACGCCACGCATTGAGTCTCGCTTTGCAGGATAACAGGGAAGACAGTCTGCATGAGAATCACAGGAAGTTTATTCAGGAAATGTTAAATCCTTGAAGAGGACATTTCAGAGGGGAGATACTGCCCGATTCGGGAGTCCCTTCTTGTGATACTTGCGGAGCCCCGTAATCGATGTCCTCAAGCAGAGAATACGAAAGGAAGAAGTGTCAATGAAGTTAGGGCCATTCGATATTTTTTCCGTTAGTGGTGGTCGATTCCAAATTGACGGTGGCGCGATGTTCGGGGTTGTTCCGAAGACATTGTGGCAGCGTGTTGTTGAGGTTGACGAGAGAAATCGTATCGTTTTAGATACGCGCTGTCTGGTGATCCGGAACCGGAGTCAGGTGATTTTGGTCGATTCAGGATATGGGACAAAATGGGATCCAAAAGTAACGGCTATTTACGATCTCGACAACACGGATGTATTGCTTGACAATCTTGCTGCCTGTGACATTTATCCGGACCAGGTGGATATGGTCATCATGACACATTTGCATTTTGATCACGCGGGTGGTTTAACCCGTCGAGACAAGTGTGGTCAACTGATGCCAACCTTCCCTCAAGCGCGACATGTGATTCAACGGGTAGAATGGGAAATGGCGATGGCATCACCGGTTGAATTAGGAGATGCGTATTACCTGGAGGACCTGAGCCCACTTGAAGAGAATCAATTGATCGAATTGATAGAAGGGGATATAGAAATCGTTCCAGGCGTACATTCCATTCTTACTGGTGGCCATACTAATGGCCACCAGGCCATATACATTGAGTCGGATCGACAGCGGATTTTGTACCCCAGTGACCTTTGCCCGACCCACCATCATCTGCATTCGATGTGGTGTACGGCATTTGACGTTGAACCCCTGGTAACCCGTCGAAGGAAAACAGAATTGCTCGGTCAGGCTGCGGATGCAGGATGGCTGATTGTTTGGGAACATGACTCGACACTGGCGGCGGGGACAGTGCGACATGACTCTCGGCGAGGATTTGTGGTGGATGAGCAAAAATGTCTTTAAGAGAATGATTGAAGTTCGAAAAATCGTTGAGGAAATCGAACCTCCATGTTAATCAATAGTCCTACTTGAAATTGTTATTTGAAGAAAAGAAGGTAATTCGGTGAAACATAAACAGATCATGCCGATAGGACTGGTAGTAATCATATTGGTGGGAATGGCAGATGCCGTTCGGAAAACGGCAGCTGAGGAGCCAGGACCCCGATCTTACGTATGCTATCGTGCTACTAATCCGGTATTGGTTGATGGCAAACTGGGTGACCGAGAATGGGGAAAGGTCAAATGGACGGATGCATTTGTGGATATTGAAGGGAAGCTTCGCGAATCCCCTCGTTTTGAAACCCGGGTTAAGATGCAATGGGATGATCAATACTTCTATGTCGGGGCATGGATGGAAGAGCCACATGTCTGGGCTACGCTTACACGTCATGATGCGGTTATTTTTCACGATAACGATTTTGAAGTATTTATTGATCCTGATGGTGACAATCACGAGTACTATGAATTTGAAATCAATGCATTGAATACGGGCTGGGATCTTTTGTTACCCAAACCGTATAAGGACGGCGGTAATGCTTTGAACAACTGGGAAATTCCAGGATTAAAGACGGCTGTGCACATATCGGGAACTCTGAATGAACCGGGTGATTCGGATCAGGGATGGTCTGTTGAAATGGCCTTTCCTTGGAAAGTGTTGGCCGAGCTGGCCCATCGAAAAACACCTCCAAAGGAGGGGGATCAATGGCGGATTAATTTTTCACGCGTTGAATGGAAACATGAAATTGTGGAGGGGAAATACCGCAAGAAGGATGGACTGCGCGAGGATAACTGGGTGTGGTCACCACAGGGGGTGATCAATATGCATCGTCCGGAGACATGGGGCTTTGTTCAGTTTTCTAGTCTCGAACCCGGAAAGGCCAGGTACAAACCGGATCGAGCACAACCGATCCGCATGTTGTTACACCGAATCTACTATGCGCAAAAAGGATTTCGCAGCCATCATGATCATTGGGCATCCTCATTAAAGGAGTTGGAACTCTCCGGGCTCAGTCATCCGATGCTGAAGGGACCGATCAAAATAGAAACGACCGATCATCTTTTTCAGGTTACAGCAAAGATCGAACTTCCCAATGGCCGGGTGCAGACATGGCATATCGGTCAGGATGCTCATGTATGGGCACAGAATTAGAACTAAAGGCTTTCGAATTGCCGGGGAGTGGGGGTTGAAAACAACGGTATCGCTTGCCGTTTCAGTGACATTTCATGGACAGCTGTTAGGTAGAGATGACAGGCTAGTTAACCTGCTTTGACTAATGTGGGGCGATGTGACGACCAGGGTAGGATTTTTTCAAATGCTCTTGCTACCTGCAGGACTCCGAGATCATCAAAGCGTCGACCGATAATTTGGATTCCTGCCGGCAGTCCATTCTGACTCCAGCCACAGGGAATGGTGACAGCTGGTTGACCAGTCAGGTTGAATGGATAAGAGAACGGTGTCCATGACAAGGAACGTGGCGCTTGTCCGGAAGCGTCTAGCGGATCGTTATTTCCAATGGAGAAAGGAAGTACGGCGGTCGAAGGTGTGACAAGAAAATCAATCGTCTCAAATAAGCTTCGCACCTCTTGCCAGAACCTATTGCGTTGCATGAGTGCATCCACGTAGTCAGCTGCAGACAAATGAATTCCTTTCTCGACGACTTGGCGTAGTCCAGGATCGAGGAGGTCACCCTGATCCGCTAATTTCGGTCCCAGGTTTGAAGCGATACCTCCGTAGAAAAAAATCTCCCAGCAGTTATAGGGATCTTCCCACTGCACAGGTTTGTGTTCGATAGTGGCACCACACTTTTCGAAATCACGTAGACTGTTTTCAAACAGAACACGGATTTCTTCTTCCACTGAGGCATAACCCAGATCGCAGCTGAATGCCATTCGCTTGCCTTTAACACCGGCATCGATTTGTGAACTGAAAAGGTTCCTTGTTTCAGGGAGTGAGGAGGGATCGCGTTCGTCGGGTCCAGCCAGGACGTCGAGGGCGATTGCTGTATCCAGAACGGTTCGTGTGAGCGGTCCAGTATGGCGAAGAGAGTCAACCGCCGTAGCTGGATAATTGGGGATTCTTCCAAAGGATGCTTTTAATCCAACCAGTCCGCAGAAAGCTGCAGGGATCCGTACCGATCCTCCGCCATCAGTTCCAATTCCCAGAGGGCCCATTCCGGATGCAACAGCGGATGCCGCGCCACCGCTAGATCCACCGGGCGTTCGCTCTAGATCCCATGGGTTTTTTGTAGTTCCGAAGATGCGATTGTCGGTTACACCTTTCCATCCGAATTCCGGAGTATTGGTTCTTCCTGTAAAGATGGCACCGGCATTGCGGAGCCGCTCAATGATAGGGGCATCTTCGTTACAAATATGATTTTCAAGTAGTTTGGAACCGAACGTGGTGCGGATGCCCTCCATGAAAAGATTGTCCTTTATCGAAACAGGGATTCCGTGGAGAGGACCACGGTCCTCGCCACGCGACAACTCTTCTTCCGCTCGTTTAGCCTGGGTTAATGCCTGTTCAGAAAGCAAAGTACAGAACGCGTTCAGACTGGGATTTAATTTTTCGATCTGATGGAGTACCTCCTGTGTGACTTCAACGGGAGAAAGTGTGCGGTTTCGGTATGCGGTGCCCAGTTCCTGAGCGGAGAGGAAGCAGATGTTGGTGTCGTTCATAAAGAAGCTGCCCTGGATTAAACAAATTCTTGAGAGGTGGGTTTAATGACGAGAGTCGGTACGCTTGCCCTGGAAGGAAGGCTGGCTACAAAAACAGCCGCACGGGCGACATCATCTGGTTGTAGAATTCGTGAGCGGTGGTCGTCACTGACCGGGACGGGGCGTTGTTCGAGAATAGGGGTGTCAACTTCACCTGGAGATATCACACAGGTACGAATTCCATGGTGGCGCTCTTCTAGGCCGATGACTTTTGTCAGGGCATCCATTCCCGCCTTAGCAGCGCTGTATGCAGCGCCACCCAGTTCACTGGGACGGATTCCCGCAATGGAAGAAATGCTGATGATAAGGCCATCTTTGCGTTGACGCATCGGTTCGAGTACCGCGTGCATGATATTAAATGCACCGGTTGCATTGACATTCATAATGTAATCCCAATTTTCAGCAGTAATGTTTTCAAGCCGACGTTCGACCACATTAACACCCGCATTCGCGACGAGAATGTCGATATCTCCGAATTCCTTATGACACCAGCTAATCAGATCATTGACTTGGGCACGATCGCTCATATCTGTAGCCCGGTATTTCATTTCCGATGAGAGTCCAATCTGTTCTGCGGTTTCGCGTAGTTTTTCTTCCCTTCGTCCAGAAATGATAACGTTGCAACCAGCTTGTCTAAAATGTTTGGCAACAGCCTTTCCAATACCGGTTCCTCCTCCTGTGATCAAAGCAGTTTTTCCTGAAAGGGGCATGGCATCTCCTGTAAGGTTTGGTGGAAATATACAACAAAGATGGCGGATTCATTTTATGAGCTATTTGTATGGCATCAAGAGTTTCGTTATTTTTACGGAGTGTCTTTACTCGGTATGACATGGCGAATCCAGAGGCAGGAGCCAGAACCATGAAGCTCGGATTGATCAATTCTGTTTGGGAACAGGCTGGGCGTCCTACAGACTACGGAATCATTAAAACGCGAGAACTGGGCTTTGACACTATTGATATTTTTACCGATCCCCTGGAAATAAATGTTGAAGAAAAAGAACAGATCATACGAACCTGTGATCAGGAAGGATTGCCGATTGTTTCATTGGCGTGTGTCGCGGTTGGACTCGTTGACTTTAATCGGAGTGTCCGACAATTTCATCTCGACCGTGTTAAAGCGTTTCTCGAATTGGCGTCCGAATTCAGAGCGGATAATGTGCTGTTAGTAATGGGAGAATACATTTGGAACCAGGAAGTAATACCACCTGAAGAGCAGTGGCGAATGGGGGTCGAATCCTGTCGAGAACTGGGTTCTCGGGCGATGGATCTCGGGTTGCAGATTGCCTTGGAGATGGAGCCCTTTGCGATGTCCTTGCTTCGAGATGTCGATAGTATGGTTCGTTTTATCGATGAAGTGAAAAGTCCTGCCGTTAAAGCCAATATTGACATTTCTCATCTTCACCTTGCGGGTGTTGCTCCTCAGGATCTGAGACGGTTAAAAGGAAAAGCAATACATGTTCACATCAGTGATTGTGACGGGAAAGTGCACGGCGATTTGCCACCGGGACGAGGAGTAGTGAATTTCATGCCTTATTTGCGTGAGATCAAAGCATTAGGTATTTCAGGGACGATATCGGTGGAATTGGAGTATCCTCCCGATCCGGAAACCATTGAGCAGTGGATAGCAGAGGCTTATTACGAAACCAATGTCATGATGCAGCAACTGCAATTGAGAGATGGAAAAAATTAGGGTAGTTGGCTCAATCTTCAGCGGTCAGGTCGGCTTCACGCAGTAGGATGCATTTCTGTTCTTCCAGTGTTTCCATCGCCATTTCAAGATTGTCCACGTGAAGTGCGACTGCCGGTTTCCCGTGGGGATGAACCATGAGCGGATAAGAATAGTGAATGTTAACTTCTGCCTGGAGCAGTGCTTTGCATATTCGAATCATGGGTTGTGTTTGAGCTGGAAGCTGTACAGCGATGACATCACTTTCCAGAAAAGGGATACCCGTGTGTTCCAGTAGTTCTCTTCCCTGTTCTGGGTGTGTTAGGACGATTCGAATTACCGAATAGTCCACTGAATCGACTATGGAGAGTGCTGCTACCCGGACCTTGGTGCCCTCAAATCTTCGAACGATATCCAGCAGCTGTCCGACACGATTTTCGACGAAGATCACGAATTGGCGGATGGTTGGCCAGTTCCGGTCTCTCATCGTCTGAGGGGGGCGGGCCATGTTAGAACCTACGCTCATGCGCGCTTTCTCCCTCTTGAGCGACCAATTTGTTTACGTTCTTTCTGACGGGCGTACCAATAAAGAATTGAAGTGTACCTGTAAGCCGGGTTCTGTTTCCACAGGCATTACGCATGTGAATGGTGACCATTTATCTAAGAATGCAGTTACCCGCATTCTTCAGCGACCCACCCGGGAGTCAAAACGAACCGGACAGTTCGTCAGCTGAGGAAAGGATCAGGTGATCCGTTTCAGCAGCCCGTGCTCCCCTATTTGGCCTTGCTCCCAGTGGGGTTTACCTTGCCAGTCCGGTTACCCGAAACTGCGGTGCGCTCTTACCGCACCATTTCACCCTTACCGGTAACCCTTAGTCCTCTCCTGTAGAGGACTAAGGGAATTGATCCGGCGGTATTTTTTCTGTGGCACTTTCCCTATCCTCACGGACGGTGGGTGTTACCCACCACTGTGTCCTGTGGAGCCCGGACTTTCCTCTCTTCAGCAGGTCGCATCGGGTACTATCGTACCGTGCACTGCAAGGTTTCCACTCAGTCGACTGGTACCCCCGTTGCAATTTACACATTCCGACGCGTCCATACCGAACAGCGGCCACCCGGTACACTTCAACCACCATTATCATAGTTTACAACCCTTTAATAACCAACCAAGGAGTACGGGGTTACTGTGATTTTTATGAGCGAGTAGCGTTAGCGCCTGGAGGTTAACGGTTTTTCGTGATGTGTGATATGGACAGAGAGTGTTGAGTATTAAGCGAAGGGGGCAGTGTGTGAATCTGCCGTTAAGCGTTCAGTGCGAGTGTCTGTTTCCGGAGAGATTCAATAGGTGCGAAATAAGAATTGAATGGTAGGCTGTCCACTGTGGCTTGCTGAAGTCCAGTGACTCCGTCGACAGCCGGTCCGTCACATACAACGGTCTCAAGCAGCTTTTGATCGTAGTTCCCGTCCCAGGAATGTAGAGATTGGAATTTGGAGCATTCGGCCAAAAGCCCCATGCCCAGTGCGTAGGCTCCCCAGTTACTGGTACCGGCGACAATGAGAAAATCGGTTGCTATTCGACAGACAATACGAGCAACATTCTCACCGGAGATACGTTCCGAGAGTTCTTGCCAGGGGATCTTGCCCATGCCAATTTCATTACCTCCATCACCAATTCCAATGGTGGTGACAGAGCGGGGTTGTTGTTGGGCACTTTCAAAAAGCACGTGAGCCGGAGCCGTGTGTTCGGTGATGTTATGGCCTTTCATGTTATGGCATTGATTTTGATCTTTATGTGGCACCAGACTTAGAAATTTCGTAAGAGCGTCTGTGTTCCCTGGCAACTGTTTTTCAACTGAGACGGGTGTGTGACTGGGGCCCACTCGTTCAACCGCGACAAGATGGGTCATGCGTTGGCCAAAATCCTGGTTTAAGAAAGTATGAGACCAGTCAGTTTGAAAAGCTGCTTGTTGAGAGTCGGCGTTGTGCGGGGACGTGCCAGTCTGGTCCAGGAAGGGGATTTCGTGGATGTTTTCTGAGGGTAGTCCTAAGTAGTTCAGGCCTATCCTGATCGGAGACAAAGCATGATGATCCGATAGAATTCGGAAGTCGCCTCCCGACTCGGATATGGCGTGGGCTAGAAACAACGCTCCCGTAATACCATCCGTTTCAGCTGCAGGTGGCGTAGCATGGGGAATAAAAAATCCCGTGGTGATTGCAACCGCCAGGTTTGGGCATCTGGCAAGTGACTGTGCGGCGTTTTGTAAATCACCCGGACAGAGTGGAATGGGGGGATTACATAGTCCCCGGCCGGCATCATCACGGCAGATAGTGGATTCGAGACGATCGTAGAACGAGGGGGTGTTCACCATGTTGGTTTCGGATTTCAGGATTAACGGTGGAGTTTTTCCGGCACAAAGACGGATCGAGGGAGCCCGTTCCGGAATGGCAAAGGTAAAAAACAGGATGTAAGGCGTATGATAGTTTGGGGCCGATGACTCATTGGGAAAATGCGGTTAACGTACGGGACTGGAGTGGGAGGCTTACCGTTATGATTGGAGTAATCCATCGTGGGTAAAAGAGTGATTCAATGTCAGAAAGTTACGTAGTAAGAGAGTCGTGTTGTAGGAGAAATTATTATCATTTTTTCCTATATGTTTTCAACTAGTACTCTTCCTCACGAATGGATTGGGTTGTATAATTATCACTTCAGTAGTCAGTTTTCGGAAAGTACCCGGGTCCTCATCATCGGGATGCCCCTGAGTTGCCATGCCAACGGTGTGTCCTCGTATTTTGCAATCCGTCGCTACAGCGCCGTTCTGCTTCTGAGACGGTTGACGGGGTGGTCAGTGTAAGCACCTTGAGGCTACACAGCAAGAGCACCGAGGGCTGCTGATGGAGTTGGACTTCCAGGCGGAAACGGAATTTCTATTGACAATCGAGTATGCGTAATTAAAAACGACCATAGATGGATTGACAATTACTCGATACCTACACGATGGAATGACTTTTTGTAACCAGGCAATGTGGTTTCGGTGTGTTGAAGATTGAATCAAAATGACAGAGGAAGAAAAACAACCGATGGCTTCCGATGAGTCGAGCGAATCAAGAGAAGAGCAGTCCGAGTCATCTTCCGAAAAAGCCAGTGACGATGCACGGGCAGAGAAAAAAAAATCGGATACTTCGAGTAAGCTAGCCGCTGCGCGTGCCGGGAAGTCAAGTGGCACTTCGAGTAAGCTGGCTGCCGCACGTGCCGGAAAACCGGGTGGCACTTCGAGTAAGGTAGCTGCCGCACGTGCTGGAAAATCGGGTGGCACTTCGAGTAAGGTAGCTGCCGCGCGTGCCGGAAAATCAAGTGGTGCATCGAGCAAGGCAATTGCCGCACGTGCCGCGGGCGGGGCCAAGCCCGCGTCCGATGAATCTGGCAAAGCAGCGGCATCCGATGAGCAGTCCCCCAGTGTGGCACCGCCCAAAAAACC
>Ga0310344_10001928_pt1 | contig 15699 bp, 9 predicted proteins | sample HC15DNA20200_MG_FD_203801 | JGI IMG/M metagenome (GOLD analysis project Ga0310344, IMG submission 203801) | Marine microbial communities from station ALOHA, North Pacific Subtropical Gyre - HC15-DNA-20-200_MG | ecosystem: Environmental > Aquatic > Marine > Oceanic | place: Pacific Ocean: North... | reverse complement strand
ACAGTGATATTCTATGACTTTGGCACCATTTGGTGGTGCGTCTGTAAATAGAAATTCATATTCTTCACCTGGCATGATTACACCTGATGAACCAAATTCTCCACTCCAAGGATCAGTAGTTATATCTCTATCATGACTATCAGGAGTCACAGTATGTGGTGTTGCATCAATATTTTTCCAAATTACATGATTGTCAATTGTAAGTTGTACTTGAACTAATTTTGGTACATAGTTATCAACCTGCTCTGGGCTTGACGAACCATCTATGATGTTTATTATGGTTTCACCACTTGGATGAAGAATATGTTCATCGACTGAAACCTTGGTGTTTTCTTCAGGTAACCAAAACATTGTATACCAACTAATTGTTATACCTAATCCAACAATCATTACAAGTATTCCAATACCATATACATGACTAGATGTAGATTCAGTTGAACTCAATAGCTTGCATGGTTTCTAGAACTCTTATAAAGCTTATTTTGAAATCTGTGTTTTTTATGGCTTCTTAAGATCAGTTGTTCCAAGATCCTTATCTTGATTCGTTCCAAGATCAGTAACGTCTGCTTTAATTTCTGGTGTTCCAGGTTTGATATCCTGTTTAGGTGTTGATTTGTTGTCAGTTTGATGATCAATCGGCTTGGTTTCTACCTCATCTATTGTATTATCACTAGGTGAAGGAAGCTCTTTTGAATCAGAACTCGCAATAGGTTTTGTCATCTTAGTTTTTGGTCCTGGTGGAGGTGGGACTTCTTTTGTTTTAGCCATTGCATACCTATACACATGGAACATTCCTGCAAACACTATCAAAATAAGACCAGCCAAGAACAATGACATGTTCTTCATTCCACTTATTGCTGCATTATATGCCGCTATATTCAGAAATACCTGAAATGCTATCAGGGCAACAAGCAACCAATTAATCCACTTATCTGAGAGATTAATCTGAGACACTTTCTGTGGTCCCTTTTCTTTCGCCATCTTAGCTCTTCTTTCGCCTTCTTTTGCAAGATGGATCATCATGTAACTAAAGCCTATTCCTAATGGTACTAGCAATATCATGACAGAGTAGAGGTATATTGGATCAATGACTAGTCGTTCTACAAGTGATAATGTAGAGTCTGGTGGAATATAGAATCCCCAATACGTGGTAACTAGTATTTGTGCAATTCCTACAATTCCAAATGATGTTACCCAAGGTCTATCTTTCCAGGAGAATTTTTTGTATCTGTCAACAAACGGAATAACCAGCAACGCCAGTATAAACAGCCCTGGCCATAACACCCCCGTCGTAAATTTATCATACTGTGTTCTCAAAAATGCATAAAGTCCTGTCAGATACCATTCAGGTACAGTGATTCCAGGCGGTACAGTCGGCTGAAACTTAAATCCAAGATCAACTGGAAATACTCCACCAGTGATTAAGATTGCGCCAGATATTGCCATAACCATTGGTACATCAAATACTAAGAATCGTGGAAAATGCACTGCCATCAAACCCAGCATTACTATAGGTAGAATAAACACATGCTGCGTATAGAATCGTAATACAAAGTCGTGGAATCCACTTCCAAACGCTGCATCACGTATCAACGGCCCAGCAACCGGTATAGAATTAGTCAGTGATGCTGCAATACTAATTGCAAGTTCTGCTCTTTCACTAAATATTATATCATAACCAGTAAATGCTTCGAGGATTGTAACTGTACCTAATATAATACCAGTAACCCACAAAATTTCATTTCTAATTTTGTATCTTCCACTAAAGTATTGATAATACATGTGTAAAATAGCAAGCATAACCATTGCGTTAGAACCATGATAGTGTATGTTGCGTATATGGAAACCAAATGGAACATCGTTATTGATAAATTCTACACTATCCCAAGCCCTATCAAGTATGGGTTCATAATAAAACATTAGTAGTGCACCAGAAACGCCAAGAATGATGAATGTGATGAACGTAAGCATTCCCAAAAATCCAAATGGACTTACAAACCTTGCAGGGAATGAGAATTTTATTGCAGTAAAGATTGTTCTGTCAATACTATCCCAAATCCAATAAATGAAGGCAAGAGTGCCATTTCTTCTAACTTGCGTGGCGGCCATATCCTACAACTCCATTTTTGTTTGGTCCCCATATAGGAGGTAAAACGAATAGATAACCATCTGAATCAGCTTCAAAATATAATTCTGGTAAAGTGTTTGATGGTGCTGCTTGTAATGATGCAGGACCAGCGAAAGCTGTTCCCGTTACAGGATCATACATACTTCCGTGACAAGGACACTCTCCTCGCATACGACCTTCTTGTGGCCAATACTTCCACACACACCAAAGATGTAGACATATCATACTATATGCTCTAAATGATGATACGGCATTTTTATCACCACCAAATTTTTCAGGCAGTCTGATAAATTGCCACTTTCTAAATGCTTCTTCATCCAAAACACGATCACCTGTTTTTGGATATGTGATAACTTCTGCATGATTAATTGGAAAGGTGTTGATATTTGCTTGTGTTCCATCTGGTAATTCTACTGGAACCTTTTCAGCAGATGCAGATGATGGATTCGGAAGAAAGGTCCCCCATGGTACAAATGGTGCAAAAGCTAAACCTGTACCTGCTGCACCCATTAGTTTGAGAAAGTCTCTTCTAGATAGACTACCAGTACCCTGATCCGCCATTTAGTTTGAAATCTTGTCAGATTGGTTATAAATCTTATTTCAGCTATTAGTAACTAGTGCACGCTTTCTTTTTGCAAAAATTATTCCTGTAATGATCGCTACTATGATTCCAGCTATCACCAACATCAAGATAGGGCTAAATTCTACTGGCTCTGGCATTTTTGGTTTGTCGACTATCGTATGATCTACAGTAAACATGATATCATTAGTTACTGAATTTCCCGCTTTATCAATTCCAAATACAGTGATTTCATATTCACCGTCATCCACTAAGGTGGTGTTGAACGAATATACTGTTTTATCTATAATTCTTTCACCAGTAGGAAGTAAAAATGAAATCTTGTCTGTTTCTGGTAAATTCTTATCACTTATACTCAAATCAATAAAAAGTCTATTGGAAATAGAAGTATTATTTTTTGGTGAATTTATCTCTAATATTGGAGGTTCGGTATCAACTATAAATTCAAATGATTTAGTTGTTTCAAAACCTACACGATCATTTGCGCTAATTGTTAGAACGTGTAAACCATTAGTAACATTTGATATATCTAATCCATCAATTGGAATTTCAATTTTATTTCCATCTAGAAAATATGTGACAGTATTCAAATTATCCTCATTTATTTCAGGTAAAATTTTATTTTCTGGATTAACAAACTTTGGCAGATCTAATATTATTTCTGGTGGCATATCATCTGGTGTCACTGTTGTGAATTTTGCTGCAAGAGTAATTGGTTCAGTAAGTTCTTTACCCTCAAATAATGTTGAATGAACTAATAGTGAATAAGTTCCTGTTTGATTGATTGGTGCAAATAAAACGGTAGATGTGTCATCTTTATTTTTAACAGGGAAAAAACCTCCTCCTTGACTGAATGGTGTTGTGCCAAGCCAATCAATTGATGGCCATCCTAAAAAGTGACCAAAAACACCACTAGGCATATTTGTGGAAATAATTTTTCCTTGTGGATCAATAACAAAAACAGAAAAATTTGTATTCTTTTCTTTCCATGAAAATTCAATTGCGCCGGAATTAATTGTGCTATCATTAATTTCTAAAAAGTATTGTCTCCAATCACCTGACATGTAACGATTTGTCATATCAAATGCTCCTTTAACAAATCCAGATCCATAGTTTATGTTATTCTGTTCTCCATGAACTACAACTGGGATGTCTTTTTCTATTGAATGTGTAATTGAATAACTGACTGGAACATTTAGTTTATGGTGCTCGCCTTCGAACATTAAAAATCCATCATATATTCCAGTTTCTTGATCAGTGGAAGTTTTTATTGTTGAATTGATTTCGGTGTTACTTAATGGTGGTACAGAAATTTTATTTTCAGTAACTGATAATTCATCCCATGAATCTTTTGCAAAATAACTTGCAGTCAATGAATAATTCATTGATGTTGAATTTTGATGTATGTCTCCAATCCAGAAAGAGTATTTGGATGGTACTGGATAAACACCAATTACTGGTGTGTCTTCAAATTTCTTTTCTGGTTCAGTGATACGCAATTCTTGAACTGTTCCCCAAGAACCACCTCTATTTACTAATGATAGTTCGTCGCTTGAAATTTCGGTATCGCTATTTTTATCATTCCAATCATAAAGATAGAGAGATGATATACGTAGATCATCTGCATAGATTGGATTTGTTTTATTCATGAAAGTATCAAATTCAAAATTTGCATTCAAAACTAGTAATGAGGAATTATTGGGAAAAATGTTTTTGATTGTTGAGCTTTGCATGTTAGAAGCATCTGCTGTAAGATTGGCTAGAGGAATGTAGTTTGGTCTGTATATCTTTGTTTTATTTAAAAATGAATCTTGCAGATGTGGTTCTGTAGTTCCATTTAGAGTAAACTTTTCAATTAATTCCAGTTTTTGAGGAATTATGCTTATTTCGAGGGTTTTGTTTGTAGGATTTTCAATAGTAAATGTTGTTGTACTTGGTTCACCCGGTCCAAGTCTTCCTCCAAACCAACTTGTCTGTGGAATGTCATTTATGGGTATCATAAATTCTTCAAAACCAATTGCTGTTGAATTGATGTTAGCTATTGATTCATGTAAAACTGATTCAATATTTGATGATGTCATGGTATTGTGTACGATGAATGTTCCACCATGACCATGAACACTTCGTACTGCTTGTAACGAATCTACTAATCCTGTACCTTGGGTAAATACATCATTTTGTAAATCAATGGCAGATGACATCAAAATATTCTTTACATCATAAGGTGCAAATGATTCTGATTTTTCATTAAGGCTTTGCATAACTAGGGCGGCGCTTCCGGAAACAATTGGTGCAGCCATGCTTGTACCACCAAACAACCTAAATGATTCTTCGGTAGAATCTTCTGATTTTTGTGTAACTGCCGTTGGTGTAAAACTATATGCACCTATACTCATCAAATCTGGTTTTGGGTCACCGATGATACTAGGTCCTCTACTTGAAAAATCGACAACGTGATCTGAATGGATAGTTGTATTTCCAAATCTTGGTTCATCTTTGAAAGGTTCATAACCAACAAAGACATTACTTGTTGTTGCACCAACAGTTATTGCTGATGGTGTAGCACTTGGTAAACCAATTGTTCCATATCCATGACCAGAGTTTCCTGCACTAATTACCATAAGGACACCAGGATAGTCATCAGAGAGTGAACCTGGTACATTCAGTGCAGTCATGATTAGTGAAATCAAATCGTGACCGGGCGCATAATCAAAAACTGGAAAATTAGAAATTCCCCAACTGTTAGATATTATATCTGCTCTAGGAGAACCAGAAAATTTCCATTCTAAATCATCATTATCAAACCCTGCAGACCACAACCATGAATAAACAATATCACCAAACCATAATGCCTTAACAGGTATTATTTTTGAATCAGGTGCTACACCTCTTATTGTAAATTTACTTGTGTTATTGTAAATGTCGTATTCTTGTGTTCCTTTTGAGATAATAGTTGCAGCACTTGATGTACCATGACCGTATGGATCAGTCATCACACCGAAAAATTCTCCATTATCATCTATTGGTGGCAGTAATGTTCCATTTACTGCGCCTATAGTATCATTCATTTTTGCTTCGTTATCAATAACACCGTAAATATCAAGAACTTGGGCACCAATAGTACCTGCACTATAATCAAATTCTCCATCATTATCAAAATCATACATCAAAAATTCATTTCCATCACCAAGTTTTCTTGGTGTTTCATCTGTGAAATCAAAATCATAGTCAACTTTTTCATCATTTTTATCTCTGATGAAATCCATCCACGATGTAGACATGTCGGGAATTATTGTATCGTAAACTCCCGCTTTTTCTGTGTCAGTCACTAACACCGGAACAACTTGTAGTTGAGATAGTGCTGCTTGATACATTACACCAAGTCTGTAAACTCCACTTTTTGAAACAATGTAATCATGCATGTTTTTTCCAATTTTCATATCATCATTGATTGTTCCATTAAGTAATGGTGAGCTTCCAATCATAGGATATAATGAATTATAGACTAAGAGAGATGTTCCATTACCGTTTTGCAAAAGATTTAGAAATACTCCATCATTTTTTGCTTTGACATAGACTGATGATGTGGTGTTCAATCCACTAATTTTAGATTTTGTAAAATTTTTCATGGTTCCATATTGGTCAATGTTAGCTGCAAACGTGGCATTGGTAAGGATTATTCCTTGACCATCAGCATCAAGCATGATTGGTATGTTTTCTTTATCTCTGGCTATTGCATGCTGCATATCTTTATTCGAAAAATCAACCCCAGTGTCTACTATTGCAATGGTGATATTATTTCCAGTAACATTGTACAGTTCATGTACATCTTTTGAATTTGCAAGATTTCCTATCTCAGAAATTTTTGAGTGTGGATCATATTCTATATATTTTGAATGAAAATTTAATGGGAGATCTTCCATTACGTGGAGTCCTGCTGACTCTAAATTGGTAATTTTATTTTCTGGCATGGTTACAATTGAAAAAAAACCATTAGATGTACTAACTGAATTTGATATGCTATTTGTTAGAGAAGATATATCATTCGGAGAACCATGACCAAACACAATATACCGTTTTAAATTTTCAACTCCATCCAAGTCTTTTACTGTAATTATGTCAGAGTCTATTTTCATAATATCGGAATCAAATGAAAACAAATTTTTTTCAATCATATCTCCGCCAAAATATCCAAATGATTCATTAGCGATGATTGGTACAAGTACTAACAGAAGAAGAACAGGTAATGCGATTCTAATCATAATTATAAAATAATTTCAAGAATAATTATAACTATCTTCTTCTTGCTATAATGACAATCTGTAATGCAAGAATTATTGCAATCGATGAAACAATTGGAAATAGTAAAGCATTAAGCTGGGATGAACCCTCTTCTATACTCTCAACTGATGCAGAAATGGTATTAACACTTTCATCGATATTTGAACTTGCTGAATTTAATGTCATGCCAAACTGTGAAGTTTCAGTCTTTAATCTCTCAAGTTCTTTTGCGGTTTCATCTAAAACAGCATTAAGTTCTATGATTTGATCAGATATTCCACTAATGTCTTGTGTAAGAACATTTGTTGCAGCACTCCCATGTGAAATATTTCCTTCGTTAAATGCAACCATGTGGAACACATAAGTTCCCTCCAATCCTGGGAAATAATCTACATAGTACAAACCTTGATGTAAAGTGGTTAACACCTCATCAAGATTTTCTACCTGCCCATTTGGCAAATGAATATGTGATGTTCCCAAAATTGTCTCTGGTTCACCGCCGATTAATAATCCACCACTAGTTGTTTGTACAAATACTCTAAACAAATTACCTACTGCTGCAGTTTCTGGTGCAAATACTGTTGTTGTGATGCTTCTTTCTACTGGTATAGTAGACAATTCAGACGTTGAAGAGAACTTGATATCTATTGCTTTGTTTAATCCTCCCTGCTGATTACTAATTATTTCTAAAGTGTACGTACCAAATGGAATGTTTGATGTTGGTTCTGGCCAATCCATAATGAAGTGCTGGAACAAACCATTATCATTTGTCATGATTTGTTGGAATTCTGCTACTGTGTTATCTGGAGCATAAAGTCGTAGTATGATGGGTTCATTTTGGTCTCCAGATCCATAGACAAATAATGGTTCACCCGGTGCATACACCATTTGGCTTGTATGAGCATCTAGTTCTGCAAAACTAGCTGTGAATAATACATGTGAAAATAAAACTGCTGATAAAACTATTATGAGAATTTTCATTTTGATTTATTGTGAATTAGGTCATAGATATGACTTATGATATTTTGATCTTGATTTTAGTGTATAACTATCGTTAGTTAGTGATTAAAAAAAAGAAAAAAAGGGGAAGTTTGATTGTCTAACGTTTGTCTTATACGACTGTTATGTTTACAGAGGTGGTATCAGATAATGCAGTTGGATTATCTACGCTCTCCCATACAAAGACAGTTGCTTCGTATGAACCAGATGCGTCAGGTATCCATGACAATGCTGGGCTGAAGGATTGACCTGCAGCTAGCTGTCCTGTTATCCATGCCAATGAGACTGTAACACCATCGCTATTCTGAACCTGTACTAAGTATGCAAATGACTGATCACCATCTTGTCCGTTTACTAGATCAGCTTCAATCTGTACCTGTTGATCGACTGATACCTCAGCTAGTGAGTTACCAAATGCGTCAACAACTCTTGCGTTAGCAACTGGTGCTCTCTCAAGAGGTGGTGTTGAAGTGCCTATAACGGCAGTGGCAGATACGTCAATGTCATCGGAAGTACTGTATGGTGCAGGTAGTGTGTGATCTGTATAATCGACAGTGATTGAATCACCTTCTGAGACTCTAAGTGTGTGTCCGCTTGATGCATCGCTGGTTGTGAAGAACACAGTTCCCTCGAATACGCCAGTGGACTCGTTTGTCTCATCTACAGTTAGTTGAATACCGCCAGAATCTGAATCAGAGTAGACATCTACTTTAAAGTTCTCTACTGTATCTGGATTCAAGTTCATATCTGGGTCAAGTACTGTTACTACTGCACTGCTTGATGACAAGTAAGCATCTTCACTGAATGAAGTCTCACCGATGTTCCATCTAATCAGACTTGATGAAACTACTGTTGCATCCTCGGTATATTCGAAGGATACAGTAACTCCGTCTGATTCTGTGGCGCCTAAGAGACCATCAGTTGGTCCAGCTTTGGCTGCATCAAATGTATCTGTTGGTGCATCGTTGGTTGCATCACCATCGGAGTCGTGTGCGAATCCGACTAATGTGATTTCTCCAATGAATATACCTGTGTCAGGTCCATTCTCTACAAGTTTGTATGCGGTAAGTTTGTTGTCTCTTGTCTGAGCAGTTAAGGTCTTATCAGTCGAGCCACCAATCTCGTCGATTAGTGAGCTGTCAGTATTATGATCAGGTGCTACTATTGTTACGAATACTCTGTCAGTCCATGTGTATACTTTGCTGTCCAATTCGATGGTTGCACCGAAGTTTGATGTATAGATGTTTAATTCTATATCTTCAGTGTCATCGCCTGCATTAGCTTCACCAGATGGTCCATAGTCCACGTATTCTAAGTCGATCTTTTCACCTCTGTCCAAGTTTGTACCATCCAATGCGGTTGGTACCTCGATAACAACCTGGAATATACCAGTGTCGCTACCTGTTTCTCGGAACATAGAAGGTTCTGGATCGAATGTGGCGTTAGAGCCATCGTTTAGGTTAACTGTTGCTGCGTCTGAATCCCATTCTACAAGACCTAGTGTGTAACTTTCTACTGAGTCACTATCAAAGTTCAAGTCAGGTTCTACAAGGGTTATGATTGCATCAGAACCGATGACATAAACCGACTTGTCTGATAATAGTGATGCTGTCCTCTGATCTAATGTTGAGGAATCAGTTACCAGATAGGCGTTACCAGAAGCGTCTGTTGGATCAGTGTATTTTGCTGTGATAACGTCACCTTGTTTCAAGGCAGTACTGTTGATTGTGTCAGTTGGTTCGAGCATAAATTCATACTCGAATACACCTGATGATGGTGAAGTTTCAGTTAGAGCAAATCCAGACTCTAATGTTGCAGAGTATGAACCTCTGTAACCTACAATCTGTACTTTGTCTGCTGAAGCTGCAATTGTATCAATTCCAGTTGGGGATTGATCATAATCAGCATCGTGTACTTGAACATATAGTGTGATGTTACCTTCGCTAAGCATTACATTGTCATGAGCTTTATACGTAGATGCGTCGAATGGTACTGGATATACACTTCTATCAAGTGTTACTGAGCCAGAGTTGGCTGTAACAGTTGCTGCGTCACCTACTTCGATTTCGTTGCCACCGGCGTCACGATAATCCCAGTAGTTGACAAATATGTCTTCTCCAGTTGTTGATGTTACGGTTCCGTTGCTTGCACCGCCACAGTAGTTTTCAGGAATCTGGAATGATCCTGTGAAAACACCTGTTGCTATGCCAGTCTCAGTTAATTGGAATCCAGTTTGGTGGAGTCCATAACTTCCTGAACCACAAGTATCATCAAATTTCTTGTCGGCAAAGTACACATCCATGATGTGATTTCCGATACTATCGGAATCGCCGACTACGTCATCTGCGTGAGTAGCGTAAGTGTCTACTAGTTCGCTGTCAACATTAAGGTCCATATCTGTAAGTGTGATTGTTACAGTATCTGCTACTTTGTAAGAATCTTGATCAAATTCTATTACACCACTATGAGTTGGTGCATCGACTTGGTCTGCGATTCCTGTTGTAACACCGTCTGCGTCAATATCTGAGTAAACGACTCTTGGTGCATCGACACCTGTGGTGTCTGCGTTGAGAATTATATCAACAGAATCACTAATTGTGGTTATGTTGAAGAATGTATTCACTACGCTAGATCTTGATACCTGGTCGTATGTGAGTTGGTTGAGCATGATATATTCCACTCCGCCTGCAAAGACGCCAGTGTTCTCATCAGTCTCTTCTAACTCAAGTCGATAGATACCGTCATGATCTGCTGCTCCAAATGCCATGAAGTCAAGTGCGATATTGTAAGTTGCTCCGACACCCATGTTACCATGTATTTCACATGTGATGTCTTCATAACCTGCATATCCTAATTTCTGTACGACAAATGCTCCTTTATTGGTTTGACCTGTAAGGCCAGCACTTTGGATGGTGCCATCAATACATAAGCTGCTAACATCGACATTTACAACTCTTGTATCAGTTGCAGATGTGTTAATAGCATCTATTGTTGTATGTGTATGTCCAGAAAGGATTGTCCATTTATCTCTTACAGCTGCTGCTGTTGCATTCTGTGTTAATGTAGCAATATGTGATGTTGAATCTACTGCAATTGTAAAGTTAGCACCGTTTCCAAGTGCATCACAGCCAGCATCCTGCAAGGCGTCGCCTGCATTAGTTGTGCCGAGTGGTGTATTGGAAGCATCACAATCTATGATGTGATATGGAGATCCAACAATAATTGTTGGAATCTTTGTTGTGTTCTTTACAAATAGATCATCGTCTGCTGCAGTGTTTAAGTTACGATCACCGTCTGTTAGTATAACGCTAATTTCTTCACCAGAGTTCCATTCGTCGCCAGCATCTTCTTCAACCATATCAATGCTACCACCATAGGTGGCTACAGTGTATGATTCTGCGCTGTCGTTATAGTCGAATGTTGCTGTGGTACCTCTCAATGCAGATGTGCTAACTATGAGGTTTGCATCATCATTATCATCAGTGTTTGTGAATACACCAGAGTTTGGTCCCGACTCCCAGAATATCAAGTATTCATCGGCCGTCACATCGTCTGCTGTTGCATCATAAGCAAGTACATTTGTACCTGTGTCTGAGGAATCAAGTGTTATCAGAAGTTTACCGTTGTCGTCCCATCCGGCTGTGGAGTTTACGATTTCGTAATACCAGCTGCCTTCAGATCCGGCTAATCCAGTTACAGATTTGGTGTGGTTATAAGAAGCACCTTGAGATGAAGCTGTTTTGAAAACCCAAGTTTCCTTGGTTGTTGGGTCAAGATTTAGTTGGTTATCTCTGATTTCCATGTGCACTTCAGCGCCTAATGGTCCTGCATTTCTATCCAAAGAAAATGAGGCAAAGTCACCTGGTGTATCGAAATCTAAAATAACTACTTCATCTGGTCCCGGTTTTTCAAAGACTATTTCCTGCTCGCCTTCAGTCATATCTACTGTTTGAATGAAAGGCCATGTAGGATGAGTTATAGTGTTTGCTGCCGTGTATGGCGCACCGACTCCATTTGTTGTGATGTTAATTTGACCTACAAATAGACCAGAATCTGCATTCTCCGCATTTGATAGCGGTAATGATGGATCTGTGGTATTGAATCTTGACAAAGTTGGTTCGCCTTTGATTATGCTTGCACCGATGTATACGGTGACATCAGCATCAATTGCTACACCAGCATCATTAGTACCGTGTGTTGTACATCCAACACATTCAGGGTTAAGGTTAGCACCTGCTGTTTGAGCAAGTCCATAATCCAGATGATCTGTACCTGATGCCTGATCCATTGCTGCCAATTTTGTTGTATCAGCAATGTATGCATACCAATATCCGTCTTCTGCTTGTACCATTCTAATTGTGTCTCCATTAACTTCTACAGTTGGTTCTCCTTGTTCTTCGTTAACTGCTGACCTAGTAGGGTCTGCGACAATAATCTCGACGATCATACCACCACCAATGGTGTTACCGAACTCTTCACTTTCTGCTGAAACAAACATCAGTTTTTCTGACTGTGCTGCTGTTTCAGGCATAAAGCTAGGAGCGGCTATGGTAAGTCCGCCGGCGACCATTATCGCCATAATTGTTAGACTAGTTAATTTTCGTCCTAGTTCGTTTTTCATGTTATTGAAATTTTGTCAAAAAAATTGTATTTAAGCCTAATGGACAATTGGTTCATAAAATTATGGTTTCTTGAATTAATTTCATTTTGGAGTCATAATCGATCTAGATCTTATAATTTGACTTGTAACTATTACATATTTTGTTCTATTTTTCGTCTTTCAGGCACGAATACAGATGATCCCCCTGGCCTTTTACGCCTAGTAAAAACGATCCAAAATTCAACTTTTAACACATTCACGCCTAAAAATTCAACTCGAGAGTAGTATTTCTGATATGACTAGTCGTAATTAGTATGACTTGGACGATTTTAGAGCAAAATATGATCTTCATTCTACCTAGTCAAGATTTAATCTATAAATCAAAAAAATACCAAGTCTGTAAATCGTTTTTTGCCCATGCTGAGGGTGAATGAATGTATGTTGTATCTGATTTTGCATATACTATTTTAGAAAAATTTTACGAATAACTGTTAAAAAAAATTTGTGCAAACAAGATGATCATATGATAATTTGTTCTGTTACAGTACAAGTAACCAGCAGTCTGACAATACTAAATAAAAACTGCATATGGGACACAAAAAGAAAGAGTATTAAGAATAATCAAAGCAAGACAGACATGGGAAAAAATTTTGCATGTAAGATAGATGAACTTGGATCAGGTAACATGAAAAAAGTCACAGTTGACGGAAAAGAAATTGTTTTAGTAAATGTTAACAACAATTATTTTGCATGTAGTGACACATGTACACATTCAGGTGCAAGTTTATCAGAAGGAAAAATTAATGATTCAACAATTATTTGCGGATGGCATGGCGCGCAGTTTAATTGTAAAACAGGAACACTTGAAAAATTTCCAGCAACGATAAATAATTTACAATCATATAACGTAATAGAAGAATCAGGAGATGTTTTCATAGAAACATAAACATCAGGATAAAAAAATGAGTGATGAAAATAAAGAAGCATTTGACAACGCAATGCAAACACTAAATCAAATTGCAACAAATCATTCTACACCAAAAAATTTTAAAAAAACAATTACTGATTTGATAAATGATCTAAAGTCAGAAGAATATTCTATCTCTGTTAGAGCTGCAAATGCTATAAGTGCACTAGACGACATAACACAAAATCCAAACATACCATCTTTTGTAAGAACATCGCTATGGCAAGTAGTATCAATACTAGAAAGCATAAGAGAATAAATTTCCGTTGGATCTAAAGTAAACATTGAAACTTGAAGAATATCTAAACACATTACCGAAATCAATACTGTCAGGTCAAGACGTTCAGTTATCTGAACAAACATTTAGGGATATTTTCAAATTTGTAGGTTTGGGAAAAAATGACGTGTTTTACCACCTAGGATGTGGTAATGGAGTTGGTCTTGCTATAGCAAAGGAAGAATTTAATGCAAAAAAAGTAGTAGGGATAGATAATTCGAAAGAAAAAATTGATGCTGTAAAAAAAATGTTACTTGAAAAAAACAAAAGTGATGTTAATGTAATTCACAATGACATTGTAGATGTAAACATTGATGATGCAGATGTAATTCTTTTTTGGTTCACAGATGAAAATATTTTAGAAAAGATGATGGAAAAATTTTCAACTCTTAAACATGGAACAAAAATAATTACAATTTGGGGACCACTACCAGAATGTCTTCCTCACATGGTAGACTTTCCTTACATACTAAATCAAATTCCATTTAAAAAAGCAAATGATCTAAAGGAACAGTTACTTGCGATCTTTGATGTAAAGTGTGTTGATTTTGTAACAGCGTGGGAATTTGCAGAAAGATATACTAAAGCAATAGGTAAGGACAATCCAGAAAACGATAGGTTTCTTACTATACTCCAGTCACTTGTTATTTGGATAAATGCGAAAAATCTTGGTGTTGCATGCGGTGATGAAATCCCTGAATCAATTACAACATACATATCAATTTTAAAAAATTATTTTGACATTGAGATTGAGCACTTGATAAAATAAACTAGTCAAACTTTTATTTTCAAAAACTAATATCATACATGGAAGAGCGAATTAACATCAACGTTTCTGCTATAAATTACGATAAGAGTAGTAAAAAGATTCAACAAACTCTTGTCAGACTAGAAGAAATGGTTCACGGTCAAGATGATTTTATTGTAACTGACTCGGAGTTTGCGTTTGGTTGGCATTTTTATGTTCTTTCTGTAAATAGAGAACTGGTTCAAAAACTATCGAATCAGTTGGGTTCTGAATTTGAAAAACTAAAAGGAAAAGGATTGGATAAGAAATTTCTTACGTGGCTTGATAAACAAGTTTCAGAAAAAGACATCAAAGTCAAATTTGCCATAAAAGAAGAGATGGAATCAAGCAAATTTGGTATTTTTTGATAGATAAAGAGGGCCTCCGGGGGGAATCGAACACCCATCAAGGGATCCACAATCCCCTATCCTAACCATTGGACGACGGAGGCCACAAAAAAATTAGAACAATTTGCCGTATTAATCTTAGTGTATGAGGCTACTTGCGGAATTTGTTTCGTATGTTTGATAGCTTCCGACGCCCAAATGGCAATACACGATACTGCTTTGTCCATCTGTATGTTACAACAACTGAAATGCCTGTCGCAACAACTAGTATCGGAATAACCCATGTGTATGATATGTGTAGATCCGGTATACCAAAAACTGTTGCAAGTGTATTTGGAACAAGCACTGCAGTAGCTGCTACAGTTAGCCAAACAATTAGTTTAGTTAATTGGTTTGATGATTCTGTGTTTATTGCTGTAATTCCAGTTGAGATGACTTCCAAAACATTTTCTGCCATCTGAATCTGTCTATCAAGAGTTGCTAGTACGACTTCGAATTTTTCTAGTATGTCATCATCGTCTGATACCATATCAGGATCACCATACTTTAGATTTCTAACTACATCATGTGTTGCCCATACTGCGTTAAGAAAAGACAGTACTGATCGTTTCATGTTTGAAAGTTCAAGTGACAAATCACGACTTATCTGACGTGCGCCAGCAAGATCAATCTCAACTTGCTCTGCTCGCTCTACTATAGAACGAAGAACAGAAAAATTAGTTTCGCTTACTTC
>Ga0310344_10001927_pt1 | contig 15701 bp, 18 predicted proteins | sample HC15DNA20200_MG_FD_203801 | JGI IMG/M metagenome (GOLD analysis project Ga0310344, IMG submission 203801) | Marine microbial communities from station ALOHA, North Pacific Subtropical Gyre - HC15-DNA-20-200_MG | ecosystem: Environmental > Aquatic > Marine > Oceanic | place: Pacific Ocean: North... | reverse complement strand
CTCAACAAGTGCGACGCTATGGATGATCCAGAATTGTTGGAGCTAGTCGAGATGGAATTGAGAGAACTATTAACTAGCTATGGTTTCCCAGGAGACGACATTCCTATAGTTAGAGTCAGTGCGCTGAAGGCACTGGAGGCTGATGGGGATCCGAATTCTGAGTGGACCACTGGTATATTGGACCTCATGCAAGCAGTCGACGATTACATAGAAGTTCCAGAGAGACCGAAAGAACTGCCATTCCTAATGCCTGTTGAAGACGTTTTTGGAATTAAGGGACGCGGTACAGTTGTTACAGGTCGAATTGAAAGAGGTATAGTGAAAACTGGTGACGAGATAGAGATAGTAGGGATTGGTGATACACGCAAGACAGTCGTTACTGGTGTAGAAATGTTTCATAAGACTCTTGACGAAGGAGAGCCAGGGGATGCCGTCGGTTGTCTGTTAAGAGGAGTTGAAAGGGAAGATATAGAGAGAGGGCAGGTATTGGCTCAAACGGGCTCTATAAAGCCTTTCTCAAAAGCTAAGGCTGAGGTTTATGTATTGGGTAAAGATGAAGGAGGTAGGCATACACCTTTCTTCGATGGATACAAACCTCAATTCTATATCAGGACTACTGATATAACAGGTGAAATTAAACTACCTGATGGGGTAGAAATGGTTATGCCTGGTGATAACATAACAATGGGTATAAGTCTGATAAATCCAATTGCTCTCGAAGAGGGACTACGCTTCGCAATAAGAGAAGGCGGTAGAACCGTAGGTGCGGGAGTTATAACAAGCATAGAGGATTAAGTTATGGCTAAACGTGGAGATGTGAGACCGGTAGTTACTATGGCATGTGGGGACTGCAGGGAGAGGAATTACACTACAGTTAAGAATCAGAGGAGTGATCCTCAAAGGATAGAACTGTCTAAGTATTGCTCCCGCTGCCGCGGTCATAGATTACATAGGGAAGTGAGATAGTTAATAGTGGCTAGGTCTCCTGTAAGGCGCTCAGGTCGTCAGATATCGCCAGACTCTAAGAGAAGTGGACTCAGTCTACAGTTCTTCAGAGATATAATAGCTGAGTTAAAGAGAGTCACGTGGCCTAGTAGAGAACAAGCCACGAGGCTTACTATACTAGTGATTATTATATCTATATCAGTAGGAATTATTCTGGGAATATTCGATATGATGTTTAGTAGAGGGATAAAGTTTCTTATATAGAAGATAGAAACAGGTTATTAACATGAGTACAACTAGTGAGAAAGATGTTCGTTGGTACATAATACATACGTATTCTGGTCAGGAGGAACGTGTAAAAAGGAACCTTGACCAGCGTATAACATCAATGGATATAAAGGATCGTATATTACAAGTTGTAGTTCCAACAGAAGAAGAAATAGAGATAAGGGAAGGTAAACGCCGGTCAGTTAGGCGCAAGGTTTTCCCAGGATACATACTGGTTCAAATGTCTATGGACGATCAAAGCTGGCATGTTGTCAGAGAAACGCCAGGAGTTACTGGGTTCGTGTCTTCAGAGGATGAGAAAGAACTTAGGCCGAAGCCGGTACCTCTAGAGGAGCGAGAAGTTGAATCTATATTGAGCCAGATGGAATCTGAAACCCCTAAGGTTAGAGTAGGATTCGTAGTAGGGCAGAGTGTACGTATTACAGATGGGCCATTCACCGATTTCATCGGTGTAGTTGATCACGTGTTTCAGGACAGAGGTAAAGTTAGTATTTTGGTCTCCTTCTTTGGCAGAGAAACTCCAGTAGAGTTGGATTTCTTGCAAGTGGAGAAATTGTAGGAGGGTTCATTGGCTAAGAAAATAAGGGCAGTGGTTAAACTTCAAATAGAAGCAGGAAAGGCTACTCCTGCACCTCCAGTTGGTCCGGCATTGGGCCAGCATGGTGTTAATATCATGGGGTTTGTTAAGGAGTATAACGCTCAAACAGCATCCCAGGCAGGGTCTATAGTGCCTGTGCACATCACGGTGTACGAAGACAGGTCATTTTCTTTCGTAACCAGAACTCCGCCGGCCTCTGATATGATAAGGAAGGCGGTAAGGATAGAAAAGGGTAGTTCCTTAACGCCTAGAGAGAAAGTTGGGACAATAAGTAAGGCACTTATTAGGGAGATAGCAAGTGTAAAAATGGAAGACCTTAACGCTGCTGACTTGGAAGCAGCTGAGCGTATAATTGAAGGCACTGCTAGAAGCATGGGAGTAGATATAGAAGGGTAGAGGAGATCGGAGAACAAATGGCGAAACACAGCAAACAATATATTTCTAAGACAGAACTGGTAGAAAAAGATAAGCCATACGACATTGAAGAAGCTGTAGCAGTTTTGAAGCAATCTGCTACTGCAAAATTCGATGAAACAGTGGAACTACATATCAAAACAGGAGCCGATCCTCGTCACGCTGAGCAATTAGTTAGAGGAGTTGCATTGCTCCCTCACGGTTTAGGAAGAGACATAAGAGTATTGGTTTTCGGCAATGCTGAAACCGTTGCTAACGCTCAGTCTGCTGGAGCAGATTATGTAGGTGATGATGACCTTATAGAGCGTATAGATGGAGGGTGGATGGAGTTTGATGTTGCCATTGCGACACCTGACATGATGGGTAAGATAGGAAAACTAGGAAGAGTTTTGGGTAGAAAAGGACTTATGCCGAATCCTCGTACCGGGACAGTTGTTCAGGCTCAGGATATAGGTCGGGCGGTAGAAGAGGCGAAGATGGGTAGAGTCGAATTTAGGATGGATAGGAGTGGGATTATTCATGTGCCTATAGGCAAGGCAAGTTTTGATGCAGATAAACTTGCAGATAACCTTAAATCTATAGTTGACATAATAATGAGGTCGAGGCCTTCCGCAGTCAAAGGTCAATTCATGCGGACCGCGTTCATAACGTCTACGATGGGACCAAGTATTAAACTAGATGTTTCCAAATTGAGTGTGATAGCAGTATAATATAAACAAAGCAGATAAATATTGCCGCAGACAGTGGGGGGTGTAGAACACCTTAAATTAGCCCCACCGAGGCTTGATCAAATAGAGTAAAACGCATGTTGGGCTCTCCTTGGTTCAGGCCTTGGAGAGCCCAACTGTTGTTAGGAGATTAATGCCAACAGAACAAAAAATAGAACAAGTGGAAGATATTAGGGATAGGCTTAGTAGGGCAAGCATAATTGTAACCACCGGCTACGAAAGCCTGACATCCTCAGATATGAACGCTCTGAGGAAAAGTCTTAGGCAACAGGGCATAGAGTACAAAGTAATAAAAAACACCCTGGTACTAAGAGCAGCAGAAGAAATAGGTAAACATGGAATAGACAGCATACTAAATGGACCAACTGGTATAGCTTTCGGATACGATGATGTTACATCAGTTCCAAAGGCTATTAATGATTTCATATCATCTACTAGAATTCCTCTAGTAATCCATGGTGGGCTTATGGACTCTGAGATTCTCACAGGGAATCAAGTTGTAGAGATTGCTAACTTACCCTCTAAAGAAGAGTTAGTTGCCAAACTTTTAGGTCAAATGAAAGCACCTATTACAGGATTGGTTGGGACATTGAATTCTATACTTACAGGTATAGCTGTAGTGCTGCAACGCAGAGTTGAGCAAATGAACGATAACTAAATGAATAATTGTGCATTCTATATATAAAATAAGGAGTTTGGAGATATGAGTAACGAAGAATTATTAGAAGCTATTAAAGGTATGACTGTATTGGAGCTATCGGAGTTGGTGAAAAGCCTCGAGGATGAGTTCGGAGTTAGCGCTGCAGCTCCTGTAGCTGTAGCAGCAGCTCCTGCGGCAAGTGCAGGTGATTCAGCAGGTGCTTCTGGCGCAGATGAAAAGACAGATTTTACTGTGACACTCAAAGAGGTAGGTCCAAATAAGATCAATGTCATAAAAGGCGTTAGAGAAGTTACGACTCTTGGTCTGAAAGAAGCTAAAGACTTGGTTGAGGCAGCCCCACAGGCGGTTAAAGAAGGTGTAACAAAAGAAGAGGCTGACGAAGCAAAGGAAAAATTGGAAGCCGCCGGCGCGGTTGTTTCAATAGACTAATAGATCAGAAAATATATTAGTCTTAACAATATCGGTTGAATGAAAACAGGTTATCCTTGACACCTAGCGGTTTCGGGGATAACCTGTTTGTTGTGGGTGCTTAGATTTAGCGTCCAATTCATTAACAAAATGATACCTTAAGGGAGGTAATCCAGATGACAATCTCAGAGAATTTGCCGAAATTTAAAACGTTTGGTACTAGACCTATTAGGCACGATGGACTAGACAAAGTTACCGGTCGGGCTAGGTACGGGGCTGACGTGCATCTTCCGGGAATGTTAGTTGGCAAAGTTCTTAGAAGCCCATATGCTCATGCGAAAATCTTGTCAGTTGACACCAGCAAAGCAGAGGCTCTACCTGGAGTTAAGGCGATAGTAACTTACAAGGATTTCCCAATAATATCCGGGCCTTTAGTATTTGGTAACGAGATGGGTAACTCCCGTATTATGGCTGAGAACATGTTTGCTACTGAAAAAGTTCTCTACAAAGGACATGCAATAGCAGCTGTTGCTGCTACGGATGCACACATTGCCGAAGAGGCAATAGGTTTAATAGATGTTAAGTATGAACCATTGGAACCCGTATTGACTGTGCATGATGCTATGAGAGAAGGGGCTCCTATACTCCATGATACGATGACAACTCTATTTAAAGTTGAGAGATTTGGTAAGGGAGAAGATACTGGAGTCAAGAGCAATGTTGCCAGTCAGATACAATTCAAGCGTGGTGATTTAGATAAAGCATTCGGCGAATCAGAGCTCGTGATAGAGAGAGAATTTAACACTAAAACCGTACACCAGGGTTACATAGAACCTCATAGCTCTACAGCTAGCTGGTCTCAGGATGGTAGGCTCACTGTTTGGACAAGTACTCAAGGAATATTTGGTATAAGAGATGCTACAGCCGCTATATTAGGCATACCGGCTTCACAGGTTAAGGTAGTGGCAATGGAGATAGGAGGCGGGTTCGGAGGTAAGACCCTTACTTACATAGATCCGGTGGTAGCCCAACTTTCTAAGAAGACTGGTAGGCCTGTAAAAATAACGATGACCAGAAAAGAGGTATTTGAAGGCACTGGGCCAACCTCTGGAACATATATGAGATGTAAGATAGGCGTAGATAAGGATGCTCATATAACGGCTGCAGAACTTCATATGGCCTACGAAGCAGGAGCATTTCCTGGTTCACCAGTAGGAGGAGGCGCCATGAGTGGCTTAGGACCCTATAAAATCGACAACCTTATTGTCGATGGATTAGATGTGGTCTGCAATAAACAGAAAGTAGCTGCATATCGAGCTCCCGGACAGCCGCAGGCTGCGTTTGCTGTTGAAACAGTAATGGATGAATTAGCTGAGAAACTTGGATTAGATCCACTAGAGTTCAGGATGATGAATGCTGCACAAGAAGGAGATAGGGCACCTAGTGGAGTTCCTCATCTTACATTTGGTAATGAAGAAGTTGAGAGAGCCATGAAAGAGCATGACCACTACAATGCTCCTCTCGAAGGACCTAACAAAGGCAGAGGTGTGGCAGTAGGATACAGGCTTAATGGTGGAGGTAGTGGATCAGCCGCTACTATAAATGTAAATGCAGATGGAACTATAAACCTTTTGACTGGATCTATGGATATAGGAGGATCAAGAGCCGCTATTGCCATGCAGGCAGCAGAGGTATTAGGAATATCTTCAGATGACGTTAATCCTCAGGTTGTGGATACCGATTCTATTGGTTGGACTGGCACTACAGGTGGCAGCAGGATTACATTCGATACAGGTCGTGCAGCAATAAATACCGCGAATGAGGTCATCCAGAAGATGAGTGAACGAGCGGCGTTGTTATGGGAAGTTCAATCTGCGGACGTAGATTTTGAGGACGGAGTTTTTATTTGTACCAAGAATACTGAGGATAGATTTACCTTTAAGGAATTATCAGCAAAACTTATGGACACTGGCGGTCCGGTTACATGTTCTGGCATAGATAAACAAGGTGGTGTTGGAGCCCAACTGGCCGGTCACATAGTGGATGTAGAGGTAGATCCTGAAACCGGTAAAGTTGATATACTACGTTACACAACTTTTATAGATGCAGGTAGGGCAGCACATCCAAGTTACGTAGAAGGACAGATGCAGGGAGGTGCTCTGCAAGGTATCGGGTGGGCACTGAACGAAGAGTACTATTTTACTGATGACGGAACGGTCGCAAATTCCAGCTTCCTGGATTATAGAATGCCTACCAGCTTAGATTTGCCTATGATTGACACAGTCATAATTGAGGTTCCAAATGACCGGCATCCATTCGGCATAAGAGGCGTCGGTGAGACTGTTTTAATACCTCCTATGGCAGCTATTGCAAATGCTATACACGATGCCATTGGAGTCAGAATGACCAAACTACCTATGAGCCCTGGTGCCATACTTGAAGCACTAGAAGATGCTGGCTAATAGATAAGCTACAAAAGAACGAATATGTGCATACAGATTTGAGATAGCCTGTATGCACATTAAATACCGGATATGCAGTCACTATTATTGAATGGACCTTGATAAGTGGTTGAAGTTAAGAAACATTTGTATATTCTTACTCTTGATGAAGGTCAGTTTTTCTTGGGGCATACTGATAATCTCAGAGACGATCTCGAAGCTCACTACTCCGGATCTATTCCCGATACCAATGGTAGAAGCCCTCAATTAGTCTGGACAGATATTTGGTCGGGAGATTCTGAGAAGCTTAAAGAACATATTCAATCACTGATGGATCTATTCGAAGCAGATCCTAGGAATTTGCTCTATAAATTACAGGCCAGACTTCCTATGGGCGGAATACATTGGTGGACGTCAAATGGCTATTGGGGATAATCAACTCGTCGCGTGCTTCTGAGTTGGTTTTAGCGACATATATCATCACTGGAGATGGATATCTTGGAAGATTCTGAAAATAGCTGCAGTAATTGTGGGGAAAGCAATCCAGATAATTCTAATTATTGTGGCAATTGTGGTCATAGGGTAGGCACATCAGAAATTAGTGGTCCTGATCAGCATGATAAAACTAATTTAATAGTAAATTATCAACCATCAATTATAGGCAGCTCTCGAATCTTGTTCCTGACCTTTGCTTCGTGGGGACTGTATTTCTATTACTGGGTGTATATTACCTGGAAAGATCTAGAGAACGAAATAAGTGATAGCCATACACCTCTCTTACAGACCATTTCAATGTTTATACCTATTTATCAGTTATTTAGATTCAACAGACATGTATCTATCATAAGAAGTGTCGCTATAGATGCTGGATTGCAGACAGATTTAAAGCCTATAGTTGCTGTATTACTGGTGGCATTAAACGGGATAATTGGTTATATATCCCTAGGGATACAATCGCTGACTATATTCGGCGGCCTCTTGCTACTAAGCCTTGTTTTAACAGCTACAGTGATAAATTGGGCTCAAGAGACATTGAATCGTTACTGGGTTCTGGGTAGGTCAGTTGCTAGTGTTGAAAAGAGAATGCAGACAGGGGAATGGATATTATGCGGACTCGGAACGTTTGTTTGGATCAATCTTCTAGCAGCACTAATTTAGTATCTTTTGGGGTATGGAATTTATAACTTCTCTATATTGCCCTATGAAGTTTGAGCCTATAAAGGAATTAATGTGCATAAACATGGAATGATGGGTGCATTGGTAAGTAACTGCAGGCTTATATGCTTGATATTTTATATAAATATGGTACTCTAGTCACTGTTGTAAATCAAAGATTGCAAATCTACTAAGATAACGAACTAAATTATGTTTGAACCTCCTAAAAGAAATCAAGGTCAAGATATCCAAATAGAGCAACTCCTCGGAGGAATTGGTTCTGTCCTTGGATCTATAGGTAGTAAATTCGGTGGTGGTGGTTTCAGGCTTCTGATAATTATATTCTTAATTGGTGCTTTGGCTCTATGGCTGGCTTCTGGACTCTATACTGTTGGTCCTAGAGAAAAAGCGGCATTGAGGCTTTTCGGAGAATTCCAAACAACTGCTGGACCTGGACTTCATTGGTACTGGCCGTCTCCAGTCGGTCAACGTGACAAGGTAGACGTTGATGTTACTCGAAGAATGGAACTCGGTTTCTTGACTGCCCAGAATGGTAATGTACAAGATATACCAGTAGAGGCATTGATGATTACTGGGGATTTGAACATAGTTAACGTTCAAATGGTTGTTCAGTATAAGGTTAAGAACATTGAAGAATTTCTTTTTAGGGTAGATGACCCAGGTGATGCAATCAGAGGTATAGATAGAGGGAATCCGGAGGGTAGAACCCTGAAAGATGCTACAGAAATGGCGCTTCGACAAGTGGTTGGACAGCGGAGTATTGACGACACTTTGATCGCAAATCGAGAACAGGTCCAGGTTGACACTCAGCTTGTACTACAGGATGTACTGGATCATTATCAAACTGGTATACAGGTTCTGAGTGTTGTCTTACAAACAGTAAGGCCTCCTGACGAAGTTAGACTTGCTTTCGACGATGTAGTTAATGCTAGAGTTGATAAGGAAAGCCGAATAAATGAAGCTAAGGCCTACGAGCAGGACAAATTGCCTAGAGCTCAGGGTGATGCTGAACAGATAGTTCAGTCGGCTGAGGCTTTCAAGGCAGAAAGAGTTGCTAGGGCTCAAGGTGAGGCAAGCAGGTTTATAACTGTTCTGGATGAATATGTGGAATCTAAAGAAGTAACTAGGAGAAGATTGTACTTGGAGGCCATGGAAGAAGTTCTTCCAGGTATAACTAAGTTCGTAGTAGATCCAGAGTCTGGTGGCAGTATGTTGCAGTTCTTGCCTTTAGATTCGCAACAACAATCTGAGACCAGGTCGGTTCCTAGCGGAGATATACAGTGAGAATATTAGGGTTGTTGGGCATAATATTAGCAATTGGCGCTGTCGTAGGGCTACAGTCCATTTACACTGTAGATGAAACGCAATACGTAGTGATACGAAGGTTCGGTGAGATACAGAAGGTTAATGTTAATCCAGGATTGGCTTTCAAAACTCCATTTGTAGATAACGTAGTAACTTTCGATAATAGATTGCTTAGGATTGATATGCCACCTTCGTCTATGCCAGATAAGGAAAGCCAATTCTTGCAGATTGATGCATACGTTAGATACAGGATTAATGATCCGAAGAAGTTCTTGCTGAGTCTATCTGATGAGACTAATGCAGGTGCCACACTAGGTCAGATAGTAGTGTCTGAGTTAAGGTCTGCAGTTGGAGTTAGAGATAGAAAAGACATAATAGGTGGAGAACCTATAACACTGGCAGATGGTACGGTTGTCGTAGAGCCTAGACTTGATGACAGTGGCATAGCTGCTAGAACTTCTATGATGAATAGTGTACTTGATAAATCAAATAAGACAGTAAGTTCAGAAGATAATGATTTCGGTGTTCAGATAGTGGATGTAAGGATTAAGCGAGCAGATTTCCCGGGCACTACTGAGGCTAACGTATTCAGTAGAATGCGGAGTGAAAGGAAAGTTAGGGCAGACAAACTTCGGGCAGAGGGTGAGGAAGAATATCTCACAATTACTGCTAATGTAGATAAGAATGTAAGAGTTGTCCTAGCAGAAGCAGACAAGAAGGCTAATGAGCTTAAAGGTGAAGGTGAAGCACAGGCAATAGCTATATTGGCGGATGCGCTCGAGAGAGACCCTGAATTCTTCGCATTTAGGAGAAGCCTTGAAACATACACAAAGGTCCTTGATGAAAAGACCACAGCTGTACTTTCCTCTGAAAGTGACCTGTTTAGATACTTACAAAACCCCGGAGAGTACGACGACTAGGAATCTATCAGTTAGAACTCATACTTGGTAAGAGGTCGCGCCTAACAGGTTTTTAGTACTATATAGAGTGAATAGGGAAAACTAATTCCTTAACCTCTCTCACAGTAGATGATGTGAATTGCTCCAGTCTTTCTGACATCTCTTCACTTATAGATGGTAATTCATGGTCTGATAGTCTTTGGATACCATAATTACCTTTGAATTTCTCAGGAACATTGTCATCCCAGGCTTCACCTATCATGACACCATAATCCATAGTCCAAGCCCTCGCTACAGCACCAAGGTCATATCCCCCTCCTCCGAATGCAAGCCATTTTGAACAAGCCGAGCCGAGGCTTCTAACTAATTGGTTATGCCCTTGTGTACTGAGCCCAAGATGAGTTATTGGGTCTTTAAAGTAAGGATCCATACCTAATTGAGTAGCAATTACATCTGGACTGAATTTGTCAATTATGGGTAATATAATATCTGACATTACCATGGCGTAAATTTGATCATTGCTATATGGGTGGAGTGGGATATTTACTGAGTATCCAAGACCAGAACCTGTGCCTATACTATTTACAGACCCGGTTCCAGGGAATAGGAATTGACCAGATTCATGTACCGATATAGTAAGGACTTTATTGGTTGAGTAATACGCATGTTCTACGCCATCACCGTGATGTGCATCTATATCTATATATGCGACTTTGAGGCCTTTTGAGACTAGGTAGTCTATTGCCATCACTGGATCGTTGAATATACAGAAACCAGAAGCGTTGCCTGGCATGGCGTGGTGTAGTCCACCAGAAGGATTAAACGCAATGTCAACATCGCCATTGTATATCATTTCTGCTGCTAATATAGAAGCACCTGTAGACAAAAGGGCAGAGTCATACATTCCTAGATAGATAGGGTTGTCTCCATGGTCGCTGAAATTGTACTTTGATGCGGAATACTCGTGTAACCCTTCACTAAGATTTTCCACTGCGCTGATGTAATCGTCAGTATGAAAAGGCTTCAATTCGGAGCGATTGGCTTTCCGGGGTTCTACTAATCGAGAGTTCTGAAATGCGAAAGCTCCATAAGCATCCAAGAGTTCAAAAGTATATCTCAGTCTCTTTGGTTGCATTACATGATCTTCTCTAAGAATATGCCTAGACAATATGTCGCTATATATAAATGCTGCTTTTCTGGTCATATAATTCATCCGATCATCTTGATTTTCACTATATAATATCAAACAAATTACGAATATTATAATGTTACAAGAGAAGTTCTATAGTAAACTTAAACTTAAATAATATTCGTATAATTGCAGATACTACGTGGAAATAGATATAAGAAATGACTATAGAAGAAGATAGTGACTCTAAATTAATAGATTTGACTATATCGGTTTTGGACAAGATACTTTATTGCACATGGGGAGATGGCCAGGTTGAGGGACTCAGGTGGGATGTATTAAGGAGCGCTTGTCCATGTGTAGTTTGCAAAGGTGACCATAAACCGATAGACGAGCTGAATCCTGCTCCATACGAAGAGGTGGTTCTGATAGACGCTGCGTATATAGGCAAATATGCGTTACGTTTTCTTTGGAGTGATGGGCACGATACTGGTATATACAGTTATGACTATCTAAGGAAGTTATGTGAATGGACTCAGAAGGCATAAAATTATCGAATAAGTGGGCTTTGGGGGGATGATATAGATTACAATAAAATACAAGATCTACTAGATGATCTAGTTGAAGGTAAGATTAATTCGAAAGACGTTTTTGAAAAGTTGAGAATTCTTCCTTTTGAAGACTTAGATTTTGCAAAGATAGACCATCATAGAACTCTAAGAAAAGGATTTCCAGAGGTGGTTTATGGACCAGGCAAGACTAGTAAACAACTAATAGAGATAGTTAGTAGTTTATATGCTCAGTCTTCCAAGATTTTAGTCACAAGGACTAATATGGATGAATTTCTTAAAGTTCAAGAAGTTATTCCCCAGGTTGAGTACAATCATATAGCTAACGCGATAATTGTTGACAGGGAAGGGGATCAGGAAAGATTGCCTGGTGTTACTGTAATATCTGCTGGTACAGGGGATCTTGCGGTGGCTGAAGAGGCTGCTATAACGGCGGAATTAATGGGCAACGAGGTACAACGCATTTGGGATGTTGGTGTTGCAGGTATACATAGATTGTTGTCGTATTTGCCAGTACTAAGCGAATCCAAAGTAGTGGTTGCGGTAGCTGGAATGGATGGGGCATTACCTAGTGTGCTATCAGGTTTGCTTTCAGTGCCAATAATTGCGGTACCTACAAGTGTGGGTTATGGGGCAAGTTTCGAAGGCCTCGCTGCTTTGCTAACAATGCTCAATTCATGTAGCCCAGGGGTTTCAGTAGTAAATATTGATAATGGGTTTGGGGCTGGTTATATGGCGGGTAATATAAATACAAAAATGCAGGGCTACCAGATTTCCTGATAGCCCTGCATTTCATTCAGTGAATATTCAGGCCGTTAGTTGGCCTCGAAAGTGCCTAGCATAGTGAAATTGTGACCAGGGAAAGTACAAACATAAGTGTAGCTTCCTGCTGCTGGAGCAGTGAAAGTAATTGATGCAGAATCGCCAGGGTCTACTAGAGGCGATGCAGCAATTATTCTTGAATCTTCGGGTATCCACGCATTATCTGCCCCGGCTGTTGTACCAGCCATAGCTATTTCTGTTTCTGTTCCCGTTGGTACTAATACCCAGTTGTGCTGAAGCGCTCCTGCAGTGTTGATGAACTTAACTGTTACTTCACTACCTGCTTTAGCTGTCATTGTATCTTTGTCAAAATATAGCTCATCTCCTCGCGAGCCTATTTCTAGACTACTACTTGATCCTCCAGTTGCAGGAGCAGTAGTTGCAGGTACACTAGTAGCAGCTGGCTTTGCTGTAGGCACCGCTGTAGCCGCTGGCTTAGATGTTGCCGCAGGTGCTGGATCGTCGCCACCGCCACAAGCTACTAAGAGTAGAGCTGTAGTCATAACCATTATGAATAGAGACCAGATTTTAATCACATTACCTCCCTAATTTGCAGGCGATTCAATTTGGCTCGCCTTGACCTTGGTGTGCTGATGCGTTATACGGAATTTCTGCACGGTTTTAGATTCTATCATAGAGCATGTGGAGGTTCAATACGGCCGTAGATTTTTTGTATCCAGAGGTTGGCAATTTTCTGCTGTACTGTAATTGGGTTAGATTTTTGTTGACAAGCTTAGCTTCAGATCTCTAAAATTAATAGTGTCATTGTGCTAAGTTATTAACATGAGTAATTTAATCTATTTGGTTGATTTAGATTCTACAGACGATGAAATAGATCGTCACGTAAACGCTTTGGTAAAGATTGATATAGATTTAAAAGACAATGCACGGATACTAGAAACTCAAAGAGCTATTGATAAAATTGGATATATATTTAGTGCTCAGGAGACTAAGCGAAAAGATTTAGAGCTGATATTTGAGACTACTCAGGCCAAGGTTTCGTCTACAGAAAATAAATTGTATGGTGGCACTATTCGAAATCCAAAGGAACTGGAAGACTTGCAGTTAGAACTAAATAGCTTGAAAGAGCGTCAGTCTAGTGAGGAAGATTTATATCTATCTGCTATGGAACAGGCGGAGGATACTGGTCGGAAACTTAGTAAGCTTGAAGAGATGTTGAAAAACCTTGAAGAGACTTGGGATCAGGATCAGATTAGACTCAATAAACAGAAGGATGAAACTAATACTTCGCTCGGAGAGTTAAGGAACAAAAGGGAAACCATATCTATGAATATCGACCACCCATCTCTTTCTCTATATGCCAGAGTCAGGAATCAAAGGAATGGTACAGCAGTAGCCCGGGTTGAAAGAGGTATGTGTCAGGGATGTAACATAACACTACCCACAAAGACCGTGCAACTGGCTAAGAACCAGGATAGGCCTATGCAGTGTCCAAGTTGTAGCAGATTGCTATATATTACGGGATGAACTTATGAAGGCTATAGGATATTTTTCGGCAAACCAATCAGATGGGGATGTTAGTACGACAGCTGAACTAATGGAGCTGTTTTATAAGAATTGCAACATCAATGGATACGATCCGGACCATATTTTTTCAGTTGGTGATTACAATAGTATGGTCGGACATATAAAACTTATGTCTCAAGAGTGTACAGTTCTGATGCAGTCCCCTTCTTCGATAGCAACTAATGTAGAAGAGTTTATTGAGAAGCTTATCGAACTATATGATATTAATGCTAGGATTGATAACCTGATTACGGATAGTCAGAATATTTTCGAGATGGCTATTGATGAATGGAATGTGTCTAGTAATAATGCCAGAGGCGATAAGATCAGGGAAGCTATGGCATCTAGGGCACTAAGGGGGGATGGTTTAGGTAAGCCTCCGTTTGGATACAGCATTAGTAGTTCTAGGCGATTGGAAATTAACTCAATTGAAGCTGATACTGTGATGTTGATATTTGATTTATATTGCAATCAAGATATGGGTATGAGGCGTATTGTCAGATACCTGAATGACAGGAACCTGCCGACTAGGAGTGGCAGCGGTTGGAGTATAGTCACGGTAAGAGATATATTGAGGAATCGTTCTTATCTTGGGACCTATACCAGATTTGGCATGAGAGTACCGAGGAACCATGAAGCTTTAGTTAGCTTAGATGATTTCAATAAAGCGCAAGAGAATATGGCATCTAGGCGGGTGTCTAGATCATCACATCCTAGAGAACCTTTCCTAATATCCGGATTTTCATTTTGTTCGGCATGTGGCAATAAGATGGTTGGTGTTAGTAGAAGGCAAGGGTGGAAGCTTAAAGATGGATCAGCTAAATTAGGGATATATAGATACTATCAGTGCCAAAGTAGGACTAATCAGGGAAGATGCTTATACCATACATGGAAGGCACAAGACCTAGAATCTAAAGTTATAGAATCGATATTAGAAGAGACCTCAACTGGTGATCATTGGATAAACCAGATATATTTGGATACCCAAACTAATGAAACCCCAGACAAAATGGACACGCGTATTTTAAAGGCGTTCGAAAATCTGGGATCTGGAGGGATCTCTCTAGTGAGCTTCAGAGAAATTGTTGCTAGGGTAAGGGGTTCTGAAAGTATTGAGAACGATACTAAAGAATCGATTGGTATACCGGCAACATTAGAAGGTTGGTTTGGGCTTCCTCCACAAAAGACAAAGATCCTACTCAGTAGAATAATAGACAGTGTTGTTGTATACGATTCTGAAGTGACCGTTAATTTCAAACCAAAACTCTGATATTCTATCAAGCTTTGACCCAATAACTCTACGATGATACACTTCCAATGGTTGATAGGTAGATCGGGTGATCGCCCTGGATTTATCCGGGGAGGAAAGTCCGAGCTCCACCAGGCAGAGTGCTGGCTAACAGCCAGGCGAGGTAACTCGACGGAAAGTGGCACAGAAACATACCGCCTAAGATTGATTGTTGACTCTAGATGGAGAAAATATTTAATCCGGCAAGGTTGAAATCGTGAGGTAAGAGCTCCCGGCTGACCGTGGTAACACGGCAGCGGTCAAACCCCACTTGGAGCAAGGCCTAATAGAGGGATTATAGGGCGCCTGGCCTATCCCTGGGTTGGCTGCAAGAGGCTTCGAGTAATCGTTGTCCCAGATAGATGATCACCAATTTTCTAAGACTATACGTATATCGTATATAATGAGGGAATTACAGGACTCGGCTTACAGATCTTCCTATCAACCAAATAATCCAGGACATGATTCAATGTGTGGTACATTCTTTAAGTAAACCTTGAGAT
>Ga0310344_10001926_pt1 | contig 15703 bp, 14 predicted proteins | sample HC15DNA20200_MG_FD_203801 | JGI IMG/M metagenome (GOLD analysis project Ga0310344, IMG submission 203801) | Marine microbial communities from station ALOHA, North Pacific Subtropical Gyre - HC15-DNA-20-200_MG | ecosystem: Environmental > Aquatic > Marine > Oceanic | place: Pacific Ocean: North... | reverse complement strand
GGGCCCATAATCCCGAGAACCCCTCGATCCAAAAATCGCAAGATGGTGTCGGTTTCAATGTTCGGTACTCTGGCAATCGTAGTTAGTCCGACGGCATCTGCAGTTCTACAATGACTTTCAATGGTTCGGGTAGTGAACGATCCGTGTTCACCGTCCAGAAAAACAAAATCAAATCCCGCTAGTCCGGCCAGTTCGATCAATTCTTCGGAAGGAAAAATGAAGGTCAAGCCACAAGCTTTTTTTCCACGATGTATTTTTTCCAGTATGTTGTTAACTGGCATCCGTTCTTCCTTTTTTCAGGTAGGAGGTATGGTTCCGACGGAAGGTTTGCCAACGAATCCAATCAGTGTCAGAGTAGGTGCTACGAAAAAACGGGTGCAGCCCTTCCCTCAATAGAGACATTAACACAGGCCGGTAGTTTCGAATCAATGGCATCTCTTAGGGCCGTTTCCAGATCCTCCAGATTATTTACTGAAGCACCAAATCCACCGAGTGATTGTACGAGTTTGTCGTATCGAGAGGGTAATAATTCGCAGCCAATGGTGCGAGTGTCTCCGTAGTGTTTCATCTGTAACACGTGTTCTGCGTTCCAGCGACTGTCATTTCCAACAATGGCGATAACGGGAATGTTATACCGAATCGCTGTATCGAATTCCATGATATGAAAGCCAAATGCTCCGTCTCCAGAAAAAACAAACACGGTCTTTTCAGGATCCGATAACTTGGCTGCCAGTCCCATGGAAACTGCACCACCAATTGCTCCGGAGGGTCCGTTGATCAATCGGTGTGTTCGATCAAGACCGGCTTGAATCCATTGTCCGAATTCGCCGCCATCACAGACAAAAACGGAATGATCCCGAATCAGAGGATCTAGCACAGAACAAATACCCATGGGATGCAGAGGGGATGAGGATGTTTGGAAAGATTTCCATGACTCCGGAAGTCGGTTTCGCAGCAGCTGAAGTTCTTCGTTCCAGGTAGTATTCGATGTCAGAGGTTCTTCTAACTGAGAAATCAAAGAAGCCAATGCAAGCTCGGGATCGGCATCGATCCGTTTGACGTTTATGTTTTGGTTGATCGTGAAAGAGTTAATTTCAGAATCGACAACGATGAACTCACAGTTGCTGTCAAAGGCAGGTGCTTGTCCGAATTGCATGGAAAAATCGAGTTTTTTGTTGAGGAGCAATACGACATCCGCCTGGTTCAGACAGGTCGATGCTTCTCGCAGCCATGGATCATTGACCCCTCTAGGACTGTCCATGGGTAGTGCAGGAATGTTAGCGAGGCGAGAAAATTTCTGTACTTGAGACCAGCGTCGGTCTCGGGACATAGATGGCCCAGTCAGTACAAGCGGTTTTTTGGCAGAACGTAATTTGCTGAGAACCGTAGAACGATCTGTTTTATTTATCTTATTTGGAGACGGTGCAACAGGTGTCTTGCTTGAATCGGGATTAGAATCGGAAAGGGGTAATCCCAGTATGTCAGAAGGAATGCTGATGTGAACCGGACCGGGACGTCCGTTTCGAGCTAGGTAAAAGGCGTATTCAAGATCTTCACGAATCCGATTGGGATGCGTCATAATCCAGGATGCTTTGCATACGGGCGCTGCTATGGCAACCTGATCCATTTCCTGGAATGCACCTGTTCCAATATCACTTTGCGCACAGTGTCCGCTGAGAAGTACCAAGGGAGACTCAGCCATGCGTGCGACATACAGTGCGGAAATCGTATTACAGTGCCCGGGTCCCGCGGTGACTAAGGCTACACCCGGATTTTCAGTTGCTCTACCCCATGCATCCGCCATGTGAACCGCAGCAGCTTCATGTCTCGTGTGAATCAACCGAAGTGGAGTATCAATAATCGCGTCGTAGATGGATAAAATCTGATTACCTGAAAGTGTAAACAGGTTTGTGACACCGAGCTGGAGTAACGTATTAACCAGAGTCCGGGCTCCAGATTCAGGCATGCTGGGATCCTTATCTTAAAATGTCAAAAGCTCGGGTTAACGTGTTATTTAATCGATTTGGTTGGGTCCTGTTATCTGTTGGAAGGCACTGATAGCGATCCCAAGCAGTGTTAGGTCCGGTGTATTGGTGACAGTATGTTTCAGGTGGCTAAGAATCATACTGGCGTCACCTCCAGTGACGATGATAAAGGGGCTTTCCAGTTTTTGTTGTCTGCACTGCCGTTCCATGATTGCTTCCATGGATCCGATCAGTCCCCAGAATAGACCACTTGTGATGGCGCTTTCGGTTGACGTACCGATGGCTGGTGGTTCCCTATTTTCTGTAATCATGACAAGAGGTAAACGCTCTGTAAACGAATGAAGTGCATCTGCTGCCATTCGGAAACCAGGGAGAATCGCACCACCGAGAAAAAGACCCTTTTCAGAAAGAACATCGATGGTAATGGCAGTCCCGGCATCGATGATAATGGACGGTCTGTTTGGGGGTCTTAACGCATTGGCAGCAACCGCATTGACGAGTCGATCTATTCCCGCTTCGTCTGGATTTGGAAGATCTGTTTGGAGTGGTAAATCAACGTTGGTGAGAAGGTGATAGGGTGCGTTTGTTTCCTGCTGACGGATCCAGTTTTCTAAGGGCTCTGTAAGTGTCGGGTTCACAGAAGAAAGGTACCACGGGGCAGATGTAATTCCAGTTGATTGGAACCATGATGCGAGAACTGAGAAATCATTTGTTCGTTGCAGAGGCTCTTGATAGGTATGAATAAGTTTCGGAATATTACAACCGTGATTGTTCGAAGAACGCTGCTCGGCTGTGGTGTTAACCACGGTAAAGATACCTGCTTTGAGCCGGCTATTTCCGACATCGACGGCGACAAGGTGTTCAGTGTTCATCGTCTGGTACAGAAGTTCAAGAAGGTTCCTGAAATGACTGGTGAGACAAGTGAGGAGGAATTTGGTGGATTTCTGAGGGACCATTCGGCTGAAGTTGAGCGAGGTGATCGGTTATTTGATGCACCAACGTTGATAAGCCTTGTCCAGTGACAGCAGAAATTCCCAAAACGTTTTGACCTGTTTTGGCTTCTAATTGTAGTCGGATCTCGTCTGAAACAGGCATCTCAGACTTGGTTACAGTAATGATCTCAGGTCGTTTAGAGAGTTCGGGGTCATGTAACTCGAGTTCCCGACGAATGGCATAGTAGTTTTCTATAGGTTCTGTGTTGTCGGTGGGCGATGGTTCAACCAGGTGTACCAGAATTCGGGTTCGTTCGACATGTCTGAGAAATTCGTGTCCCAGCCCGGCTCCCGCGTGTGCACCTTCAATCAGACCAGGGATATCGGCTACCACGAATCGATGTTGATAGGACGATTGTACAATACCAAGATTGGGATATTTGGTAGTAAAAGGATAGTTGGCAATTTCAGGCTGCGCTCGAGAGATACGACTGAGTAAAGTGGATTTTCCCGCATTGGGTTTGCCAATCAGGCCTACATCAGCAATGACCTTTAATTCCAGCTCGATCCAGCGTTCTTCACCGGATTCACCGGGCTCCCATTCCCGTGGTGCCCGATTGGTTGAAGTGGCGAATTCCTTGTTTCCTCTTCCGCCTTTGCCGCCACGCGCAACGGTAACTTCATCTCCGGTGTCGTTCATGTCACGAATCGTATGCCCTTGGTCACGGTCACGAACAATGGTTCCCGGAGGGACTTCAATGGTAAGATCCTGTCCATTTCGTCCGTGACGAGATTTTCCCTGGCCGTGCGCTCCGCGTTCTGCATGCCAGTGTTTTCGATTTGCAAGTGATGCGAAACTATCAACTCCCTGCGTGGCACAAAGTCGTACGGAGCCTCCTTTACCACCGTTCCCACCATTGGGTCCACCGCGAGGAACGTACTTTTCACGCCGGAAGCTGAGACACCCCTGACCCCCGTCTCCACCTCGAACGAAGATAGTAACACGGTCAACAAACATCGTAGTTGTTGGGCCTCAGGGGCAAAAAAGCAATTCTTTGCTTTCAAGCTGTTGTGACAGCAACGAGAAATAATAACTATACAAATCAGGGAACGATTAAACGTTCAGAGTTAATTGGTCATCACGTTTACACGGCGACCGTCTCGGTCAAAGTAAACGGTGCCAGGGGACAGAGCGAAAAGAGTGTCATCCCGTCCACGACCAACATTTCGTCCCGGGTGAAACTTGGTACCACACTGTCTAATCAGAATGCTTCCTGATGTAACGGCCTGTCCGGCGTAACGCTTTACCCCGCGTCTCTGGCCATTAGAGTCACGACCATTTCTGCTGGAACCCTGGCCTTTTTTGTGTGCCATTTCTGTCCTCAATTTTTACAGTACGAATACAAAAATAACTCTGCGAACCAGCTATAGATGAGAGGAAGCCAGCGGTGTAACCTACCAAGCTCGGTAGATCCATTGAAAAGTGCCAGGAAGAATTTCTTCTTCTTTTTCGAACAACTCATCACCTGGACGCCAGAAATTTAATTGTAACGTTTTTCTCTGAGTCTGTCGTTGCCCATTTTCATCGGTGACGATTTTAAACCCGTTAGACAAACCATGTACCAGAATACGGAAATAATCTGTTTTGGGATCCACCTCTTCCCAGGTGGCTATTCCATAGGTCGAAACATCTGGACCACGTTCTGGTGTAGGGGGAATGAGATCAACGATGTTTGCAGAGTTCTCCCACTTTCGATTGGGATCTTCCCGCTGAGCAATAGCTGCAAGTGCTACCGGCATGACCTTGTCCTGATAAACATGTTTCGTGTCCATCGATACAAGTGTGAATTCAGGGATGAATAAGACGGGTTTACTGGTTCGGTTAGTGACCCGGTACGCGAGATACCAGATTCTTTTCATCTGGATCTTGCCATTATCGCCGGGAACTTGCACTAAGAGGAATCGTGGTTGTTTATATGCAAATTCAAGTGCGTAAATGTTTTCCATCGCACGCCGTTCAGATTGTAAGATCTGTGGTGCAACTATCGTTTCGACACCTTTGGCCAGTACCCTTGGCGACGGAGTATTATCTTCCTTGTTTTCCTGGGCCAGGGAAATACCCGGCATCCATATCATCGCGCTCAGGATCAGCCCCCAAAAACCTTGTGGTATCGTTTGATTCGAAAACATGGTTTTCCTCATGGATTTTACCGAACCCTTCTTACGACAGTGGGGTACAGGAAATAAGCGTTGCCGGTCAATCCGGATTTGCCGGGCTATACGGACAATTTCCCCTATTTCGTTGCTTGAAATGCCTATTAGAGACTATATCCGATTGGGCTCACCCTGGTCAACGGGGTAAAGTGTGCAACACAGGAAATTTGGGTGGTGCGAGACCGTGTTTCAGGGCCTCATGAACGGGTATTTACGTTGTAAATCGTAGTACCTTGTTATTTTGAGTTTGTTAGGTAATTAGTGTCAATGAGTTTCTTTATGATTAAACATTATCTGAATTCAAAGTTTCAAACGGCATTTTGAATGATCCTGTCAAACGGAGGAGCAGGATGAATGACAACGGATGCCTGTTTTTAAAGTACTCCAAGATCCGGGTCAGTGATACATTTTAAGCAAAGAAAAGCTGACGGTGATCGGTAACGGTGGTTGGTTACAACCTGGATTTGACAGAGTATGTTCCATGCACAGGAAACATCCTTCTATCCGTCACACGTCTATGACGGTCCGTCGGATCGCTCGTGTGGAATTCCTTTAATCATGATCAGTCCAACAGCGGTTAGCAGGATTCCTGTTACAAGTAACCAGGACAGCGTTTCACGAAATAATAAAACGCCGGTCAACCCCCCCATTGCGACCTGAGAGACACCTACTAAATTGGCTTGTAGAACCGGTAGGAGTTGCAGAGATTTTGCGAGTGTGAAGAAAGCGATTGCGTTAAAAACACCTGCGGCAAGCATGATGAGGTAATCTGTGATGCTAGTATCCACCAGGATAGCCAAGCCATTTTGTGTCAGGGTAATTGTTCCCAGGCAAAGTAATCCGGTTCCACTCATGAGAAAAAGGATAGTTGAAAGGCAATATCCTTGTTTGACATAATGTCTTAATAGTGCATTGCTTGAACCATATGCGAATCCCGCAATGCTTGCAGCAAGTATCGCCATCGCAAGATAGAAGGGTTGAAGGTCTGGAAGATTCGAACCGGGACCGGACGGATTTTGATGTGCAGCAATGCTTAAGATAAGGATCGCTCCAATCAAGACAGCCATGGCAAAAAGGGACCGTGAATGGAGTTCTTCTTTAAGGTAAACAGGACCAAGCAACGCACCACTTAACATGATGACGCCGAAGGTCAGTGGAATGGTGACGGCCAGTCCGATTTGTCCCAGAGACCATTGGAAAGTTACATTACCGCCAAGTTGCATGAAAATGGAAATGGCAATTACAGGTAGTATCCATCCCAGAGACCGAAAAGTTTGTTCTCCTCTCCTGGCACGAATCATAACGGCGATGCCAGATAAAAAGAAAATAGGAAATGCCTTCATCAACGATACCCAAATGGGATCACATCGAGTTGATAACTCTCTAAGACATATGTTGGATGTGGTGTAGGCAAAAGAGGAAGCGATACCAAAGAAAACCCCCCAATATCGGCGGTCTTCCGATTTCAGTTGTTGGATCGATGTTCGTAGAAAGTAAGCCATGTATTGATTTTAGGAAACCTGGCCGGAACCGGAAGCCCTGCTTTGTAGTAGTGATCGAGGGCATCGGCATAGCGTTCAGCTGTACTTCTCGTTTATGATCTTCCTATCTGCAGCGAGAAACGATTGCTGGAAGTTGTATCTCGTCGCGAGGATCCCTCACGCATGTCCTATCAAACCCTTAAAAGAGTATTGGGCGAATCGAGTCTGGAACGTAAATGTCGTTTTGCGTTCGGGATAGCGATGCTCGTATTAATTGGGGGCAGTTTTTATATTTACGGCTCGTTTACTGAAAACCAGTACAAGGACGAGATTCGTAATCAGAATTTGTTTACGGGCCGGCATCTTACCAGTTCATTATTGGCCAAGGCTCACTGGAAAGGCCTGGAGACAGAGCCAACCAGCCATGAAGAAATTGAAGATATATGGCAGGATCTCAATCGTGAAGAGATTAAAGGTATCGGTACAAAACTGGTAGATCTTGATACCGCGCAAAGAGATTATCAGGAAGTAATCGATCAGTTGCTTGAAGAAGGTGAGCACCTACAGCCAACTCCTTCCTCTGGAAGATATGATTATCAGTATCTTCAGGTTGTGCGTGCAACAGAGGTTTGTCTCGGCTGTCATGCATACAAGGCGCTCGATGTCAAGCCGGTGGTACAGGAAGCCGGTGCGTTGATGGCAGTTGCCGATATCCGATTCCCAGAACAATCAATGCTCAGTTTTAGTCGTGCGATTTTAATCTCGTCCGCCATTTTTACTTTTTCTCTTGCGATGTTGCTGGCCTATTTCATCGTACGTTATGTGATTGTAAAACCGCTCAAGCATCTTAAAGACGTGAGTGATGAAATATCGAAAGGCAATTTGAATTTGCGTAGTGATATTAATACTGGAGATGAATTCGAAGAGCTCAGTCACGCATTTAATCGTATGCTTCGTTCACTGGTCCACATGCAGCAGCAGTTACGGCGGGTGAATGAAGATTTAGATGCCAAGGTTGATCAACTGGCACAGGCAAACATGGCGTTATTTGAGATGAATCGTCTTAAGGGTGATTTTCTTGCTACCGTCAGTCATGAACTACGTACTCCCCTGAACAGCATCTTGGGGTTTAGCGAGGTGTTGGACACGAGTGAAAAATTGTCGAACAAACAGCATCATTGGATTCACAATATACAGAATTCAGGAAAAATGCTGTTAGCGTTGATAAATGACATTCTCGATCTTGCAAAAATCGAGAGTGGCAAAATGGACCTACGCATTGAAGAATTTTCCTTGTCCGATCTTCTAGAAGGGGTTGTCAGCATGGTGAGGCCCCTTGCAGAGAAGAAGAACATAGATCTTGACTACCGGATGGATGCAGCGCTTCCTCTGCTCCGTCAGGATGCACCTAAGATGAAGCAGATTGTCGACAATCTGGTATCTAATGCAGTAAAGTTCACTCCTGAGGGAGGGCGTGTTCAGATTGAGGCAGAACATGATAAAGACCAACTGTTGTTGCGAGTAAGTGATACTGGAATCGGAATTGTAGAATCCGATCAGGAATTGATTTTTGAAAAATTCCGGCAGGGTTCAGCGGTAAGATCAGAAGATGACTGGGCTGCACGTGAGGTATCTGGAACCGGGTTGGGTTTATCAATTGTCAAAGAATTATGCAGGTTACTTGAAGGCGAAGTCAGTGTTCGGAGTGAGCTAGGTAAGGGAAGTGTGTTTACAGTTCGATTACCGGTTTATTTGAATGAAAAACCAGCGATGGAGCCCGATCCAGGTTTGTCTAACAAGGAACCTGAGAGGGTCGGTAAGTCTTCATCAGCTTTTTTGGAGACAACGGCTGTTCAGTATGACTGAATGGTTATTAATTACGGTTACGTTGTCGGTTTCGCCAGTCAGCTATCCAAAATCCATGTTACGTTAGTTCCGTCACAAGATGTGAGATATCAAAGAAAATATGAGTGTCAATCGTTCTCTCCAGTCATCGATAGAAGTTAGACTTTTTACCGATGGCGCCTGTAGCGGAAATCCTGGTCCAGGTGGCTGGGCTTATATTCTTCAGCATGGTCAGAGTGGAAAAGAGAAACGCGATTCAGGATCTGAACTCGAAACGACAAATAATAGGATGGAATTATTAGCTGCTATCAGAGGACTGGAAGCGCTTCACCGTTCGACTTATGTCGAACTGGTTACCGATAGTTCTTATGTTGCAAAAGGGATTACTGAGTGGATGCAGAAGTGGAAGTCTAATGGATGGCAGCGTCGTGAAGGAAAAAAAATGAAACCTGTCAAGAATGAAGACCTCTGGCGTCAGATGGACGCGCTTTGTTCTGATCACAAAGTACAGTGTGTGCAGGTTCGAGGGCACACGGGGCATCCAGAAAATGAGGCATGTGACCGCATGGCTGTGGAAGCATATCAGGAAATGGTTCGTGGCGATGTGCAGTAAAATAGGAATAGAACAATCGAAGAAAAGACAGTGTAAAGGGATGTTACTTAAGGCTCCGTTCGAAAACGGAAACGATCTGTAAACTGGATTTTCGAAACAGTACTGAAACACAGAAGAGGGTTCGCGATGTCTCGTTGTTTTTCTGGCTTGTGGCCAGCCATGGTCACTCCGATGAACCAGAAAGGAAAGCCATGTGTTCAGGTACTAGAACAGTTGGTAGATCTTTTCGTGGAACAGAATTTGGATGGACTATACCTTCTGGGTTCCACCGGTCAGGGGCCGCTGCTGTCTATTGAGGATCGTTGTTTAGTTGCTCAAAGGGTTGTCGAGTTTGCAGCGGGACGTATTCCCATCATGGTACATGTTGGGGCCATTACTACCGAGGACTCTGTAACGCTTGCAAAACACGCTGATACAATTGGAGCCGATGCAGTTTCAAGTGTAGCCCCCTACTACTATGGCCATACCGATGTGGCGGTTTTCGAACACTATCGTTTAATTGGTGAAGCCACGCGATTGCCCATGTTTGTGTATCACCTTGCATCGATTAACCGTCTTCATCTGTCCGCTAAAGACTATGTAGCCAGGTTAATGGAATTACCTCATATCAGCGGGATGAAGTTTACGGATCATAATCTTTATCAACTAGGTTTACTCAATCACCATTCAGCGGGAAAACTACAGATTTTCAGTGGGGCGGATGAATTGCTTTGCCAGGCTGTTGTAAGTGGTGCGGTTGGCGCTATCGGCACCTTTTACAATCTGTTTGGTCCGTGTTGTCGAGACGCACGAGAATCAGTATTACAGGGAAACATTCAGAATGCCCAGCTGTTCATGATGCAATTTCAATCAGTGGTCGAGCAAGTACTTGCCCGTGGTGACGTTTGGGGATTTTTACGTCGAGCCATGTATTTGCGCTATGACATAGATATAGGAATGCCACGTGCTCCACTGGGAGTGTCTCTAAATGAGTGGAAAGACGAGGAAATTCGTGTTTTGGTAGACCGTGTCTTCGATGCTATCGCGATGGGCTGAATGCGACAACAATCGTTCGGGGGTCTTCAAACACACCGCGTGTTTATTTCAGCAACAATAGTTAGTAATGAGTTTCTGGTAAAGCGAGGTTCCTAGGTTCAGTTGTTCAAGCTCAATCCATTCATCGGCCGTATGGGCCTGTGCGATATTTCCCGGACCGATTACAACGACCGGCATGTGCTGCCCAAATACCATACCATCCGTCCCATAGGAAACGGTATGCGCCGTAATTTGATTTGAAACTTGTTTGACTGTTTCCACGAGTGGGTGATCGGGATTGGTATAGAGTGGTTTCCCGGTGTACTTTAACTCAAGTTCCAGATCGTTTTCCTTAGCACACTTTCGAACCCGGTCAAGAAGGACTTCTACTTCCTGCCCCGGCATCGGACGGTAATATACGGTTGCGATACTTTGGGGTGACGTAATATTTAAGATACCGTTGTGATCGTTAATACCAATATTCCATCCGGCAGTTGGTGGATCGAACTCGTCGTTACATTGCTCTTTCTGTTGGAGTTCGTGGTAGATGTCGGTCATGGCAGCCAGAAAAGGTATGGTTTTAAGATTGGCGTTGATTCCTTCATTGGTACTGCTGTGTGCCGCACGACCGGTTGCCGTTGCTGTGATAGCTACCGTTCCCTTGTGGGCATAGACGACTTGTAGTTGTGTGGGTTCACAGATAATCCCAGCGGATTGCGGTATTTCTTTGAATATTTCAGAACGATCAGCAACCTGTTGTGCGCCTCCGTAACCAACCTCCTCATCTGCAGTACAAACCACATAAATGGGATTCTTGAGATCAGAGTGATTAAAGGATTCAGACGCAGCTATGGCGCATGCTACAGGCCCTTTCATATCGCAGGCGCCGCGTCCGTAGAGCTTGCCGTCCTGTTCCAATGGTTCGAATGGATCGTCCAATTTCCAACCCTCAGCTGGAACGGTATCAGTGTGTCCGAAAAAGGATATTCCTCCGTTTCCGGATCCTTTTTTCCCGATAATGTTGACTTTCTGGATGCCTGCTGCATCTTGGTATTCGACGCGTTCTATTTCGAATTCCTGCTCGCGCAGTTTCTGTTCGACATAGTCAGAAACATCTTTGTTGGACATATAACTTGGAGACCGACGACGGATCAGTTCTTTGGTGTATTCTAGTGTTTTCATAAAATCCTCGATCGGATGGACAATCAGTTTCAACAATTTTGTGGAGCATACAGTATACGTAGCGCAGCTTTTGCAGAGAACGGGTTGCCGGTATTTTTACCATTTTGTGCATGATGAGGCGGTAACAATTGCAGGCGCGCTTTATGGATAGACGAGGGGATTAGACTCTCACGGTATAAAGTGTGTCGCGTTTTTTGACTCCTTGATAAAGGTATAGATAGAGAGACTTCATTTTCCTGGAAGCTTGGGTAATGAGTTCCAGGTCCGAGCAAGTTTGTGTTGCTAAAGTGATATCCTATTTAAATAAAAAACCCGGCTTGAAAAAGCCGGGTTTTCTGTTTCTGATACGCGTCTGTTATCGAGAGACACTCGCTCGTTGTGCTGTTTGGAAACTGGGCAGAGTGAGGCTTCCGTATATACGACGTGTGGCCGTTCGATGACCCTGCAGCAATTCAAACTGTTTTTTATGGATGGATGAGAAGGTATCCCATTGGTTTGCAACATTAATGAGCAAATTCGGTCTACCACCAGGCTGTCCTAGCCATCGCCTTAATTCCATTCTCGCTCGTCTTTGGCGACCTTTTTCCAGTGCGATTCTCTGGCGGTAGGGGAGGCTAGTCGTTTCCTGATCAACACTTTCATAACTTCTGGTTCTGATTGCATGTAGTTTAACAATTGCTTCATTGGCTCTCGTGGCGGCATCTCTCGCCTCTACGGCTGCATCCTTGGCGTTAATCAATGTTTCCTGAAATCGCGTCAGATTTTCAGTATTCACAACGTTCGCATTCTTGTTATCGGAATCTGAATGGTCTTCACCTGATTGTGCAAAGCAAAATGGGGTCATGATACCAACGATCACAAGCGCTCTTACCATGATATGCATGGTTCTGCCTCCAAGACGACATACGGGTTGGGTCGAGTTAATAAGTCAAAATGTTTGGTCCGCTCCTACGTAATTCTTCGGTTAACAATGGGTTCTTTATTGAGCTTGTTTTACCTCATGATGTAGCGCCTTGGATTGCGGTACGGACGGTTTGGAAAGCAAAATCACCGTTATTTTCTCACGTATTGCTGTAAACCATTTGTTAATTTCCAATTTTGTGTTGGTGGTCAGTACGGATCTGTGCTGGTTTGTGTTGAGCGATGACCCTCTTTTTCACAGTTGTTGTGGGATAGATCGCCGGTACTTGCTTTTTTTCTGTTCGGATGCTGAAAAAGGTCCAGTAACGCCGTCGTAGCAGTACATAGCTGCCATAATGGCATGGTTGTATTGCAGTTATAATAACCGAAATATAAGTGCCATTATGGCAGCTATGTTGCTGGTAACTAAGGGAATAAATCCAGCACTACCACGAAATATTGATTTCTATCAAATTATGTAACTTATTAATGACAATAAGTTTAAAACTTAATTACCGATTATTATTTATGATATGAACAGAAGGTTTTGATAGTTGGCGCGATCCATGCATTAGGTATTTTGTCGTCGACGAGCCGTATGAAGAATAGCCAGTGAATGGTTTATTTACGTGGAAGATCTATCCTTAAAAAAATGAGGAGTATGCCATGTTATCTTTTCCAGCTAATCGACGTTTTGAGATTTCAAGGGAAGACATCCAAGATCGCTATAACCGGGAGCGGAATGGTCCCTTTCATTCCGGGCTTTCGAGTCCGAGATACATGGACGACATGTCGCCCCTGTTTCCGGTTGCGCTTTGGGAAGATCTGACTGGATATCATCTGGAATTGGATGTTCCAGGAATGGTCAAGGAAGACATCGACCTGACATTAACCGGTAATGTGTTTCGAATTTCAGGTAGTCGAAAACTATCTGAAGATCGAAAATATCATCTGAATCAATGTCATTACGGGCAGTTTGAAAGGGTCATTAATTTGCCCGAAAACATAGATGATAAAGCGATACATGCTGAACTAAACCAGGGAGTATTGCATATTCATTTAAAAAAGAGTCCGGATTCTCAGCCGAGAGAGATCTCCGTGCATGAGGGATAGCAATTGTTTTCACAGCATCCGGGTAACTAAATAGGTCACGATATCCTATTGAGTGCTATGGAGTGTGGCGTGTTATCGACTTAATTAATGGTGGACTACACCCACGCTCCGAGCTCAGTCACATAAGGTGGCCATTGGTTTTCCCCGGTAGGTCTTTTGAGCTATGAGGTTTTACTCAGACACGGGGGGAAGCAGGCTGGTTGCCGGCACAGTAGGTTGGGCCTTGAGAAGTTGGCGTTGTGCCTGGGTACTTTGCCCCAGACCGTGAAGTTTGATAAAACCAATCGCTGCCGCATGATCAAATTGATCCCCTGTTTCATAGGTTGCCAGTGCTTGTGAATACAAGCTGTGGTCACTACTTCTTCCTTCGATGGAGCAGACGCCCTTGTATAAACGCATACGTACTTTGCCGCTAACGTAACGTTGATTAGAGGCGACAAATGCCATCAGGTCCTGGTGCAATCCGGTAAACCAAAGCCCATTATAAATGATATCCGCTATTTCTTGGCTAACTTGTGTTTTGAATCGCAACGCCTCTTTTGACAAGGTTAAGTATTCAATTTCACGATGTGCGGCATGAAGGATGACGGCGGCCGGTGCTTCGTAGAGCTCTCGACTTTTGATACCAACCAGCCGATTCTCAACGTGATCAATTCTTCCAATGCCGTGTGTTCCTCCCAGTTCGTTTAGCTGTGAAATAATCGCTAGCCCGTCTTCGCGCTGCTCGTTGATTGCGATTGGTTTACCTTGCTCAAACTCGACTTCTATCAACGCTGGTTCATCCGGAGCATCGGTTGGGTTTGAAGTCCAGTTATAGGCTTCGGATGGGGGTGCCACCCATGGATCTTCCAGAACTCCGGCTTCACACGATCTGCCCCAGATGTTCTGGTCAATGCTGAAGGGGTTTTCCGTGGTTACCGGGACAGGAATATTATGTTTCTTTGCATACTCCATTTCTTCAGTACGAGTCCATTTCCACTCTCGAACAGGAGCGATGATACGAAGATCTGGCGCCAGCGTCTGGAAGCTGACATCAAAGCGAACTTGATCGTTTCCTTTTCCAGTGCAACCATGAGCAACAGCACTGGCTTCATACTCGCGCGCGGCATCGACCATGAGTTTTGCAATCAGTGGGCGGGCGAGGGCTGTGGCAAGTGGATATTTGTCCTCATAGAGCGCACTTGCTTTTAGTGAGGGCCACACAAAATAGTCTATGAACAATTCACGCGCATCAAATGTGACCGCTTCAATGGCACCGCCTCGAAGCGCTTTTTCTCTGACCTCCTCTACTTCCTTTCCTTGCCCAAGGTCAACGGTGAATGCGATGACATCCATACCGTAGTGATCTTGGAGCCATGGTATAGCCACGGAGGTGTCCAATCCTCCACTATATGCAAGGACTACTTTTGGTTTTGTCATGAACGTTCTTTTTCTCCACAAGACTCTTGTCGCTTTTGAATATTATCACGTAACTCTGCAGCTAACTCATATTGTTCGTTTTCGATGGCGTCGTCCAGTTGTTCTCTTAAGGTTGTTTCGATGTGGAATCGTTCACGTACCTGATTGTCCAGTTCATGAAGGCGTTGCACCAGAGAGTCTTCCTGAAACTGGTTTTCGAGGTTGTGATCACAATAGAAGGTCTTCATGTTTTCAAGAGATTCGTGAATTACATCGAGTGCATCTTCGGGAGACTCTTTGTCGAGTGCTTTACCAACAGCGGCTTGAGCGCGATGGTAAATCACAAAACAACGAAATTGTTCATGTGCCAGAGTATACTGTTCGTTGGGAGAATGTCGTTTTACGAAGTCCATAAACGCCAGATTATGGTCTGCATCTCCAATGGCTTTGTCGTAGTCTTTAAGTGCAAGCCAGCAAACACGACGATGGTAGTATTGGAGAAATTCTCTATCGACATTCATACACTGTTCGTCATCAAGAAAAAATGGTTCGTCAGGATGCGTGTCTACGAGATGTCGAAGGTAAGAAAAGTAACTTTCGAAACCGTGCGGCTGCTCACCGTCCGGGCGTCCCAGGATTTCCATTTGCAGTAAACCAAGGTCAAGGCGCATTTGCAGCACCGGTCGTCCATCCATAGTTTCAACCTGTCGGGCAATGACATCGCCCGGTTTGTAACGCCAGTCATCTAGAATGTCTTTTATGTCGCTGGTCATAGTTCGTCTACAATCATGGTATCTTGATTGGATAGTACCGCTTCTTTTTGCAAAAAACAAAGATTTGTAAAGTACGTGGGTACTTCAAGGATTTGAAAATTCTAATAGCAACACGTCGGTATTATAACAACCGAAATAGGGTTTGCGTATGGGATATGTCTATGTCATTAAGGGCAGTGTTCATCATGTAGGTACTAGTGAAATTCGAGCTTGACCGAGGGTATGAATTGTGGCTTGCAGTACAAGAAAAGGG
>Ga0310344_10001925_pt1 | contig 15706 bp, 12 predicted proteins | sample HC15DNA20200_MG_FD_203801 | JGI IMG/M metagenome (GOLD analysis project Ga0310344, IMG submission 203801) | Marine microbial communities from station ALOHA, North Pacific Subtropical Gyre - HC15-DNA-20-200_MG | ecosystem: Environmental > Aquatic > Marine > Oceanic | place: Pacific Ocean: North... | reverse complement strand
TGGCAATAGATAAATCAATCATTACTGGTTGGAAAAGGAAAGTAGACTCAGCTAACAGAGAATCAGCCGCTGACTGACCACCTTGAATAATTTTCTTTGATGCAATAAAAGGAATACCATCAGATCGAATGGAATTGAATCCCAAAGAAAAAACAAAGGAGACGGTCAAGAGAATAATAATCTGGCCAGAAGCTGTATTAGAGTTCACGAGCCAGTAGATTTCGAATCAGATGAAAGCTTTGCAAGTTGATTACATTCAGAGAGGGTCTGAGTAATCATACCGAGCATTTCAGGCTCATCGCCTAAATTCTTATCCATAGGCGGAAAACTAAATCTGCTAGTATTAGTTGCGCCCGCAAGTTCTCTCTTTGTTTCATCCAAGGTCTGTTTAATTTTTTCGGCTCTCTCAAGCATCAGTGGATCATTAGAAAAAAGTTCTTTTAAGGATTTACTAGGATCATTTTTCTTCATTCGATCAATTTGCCTAGAAATAAATTCTTCTCGCAACTTGAGCTCAGTAATATCATCAAGCGATGAGCCAGTTTCTTCGATACTCATAGTTAACATTCCAAGTGCTTTACCCTGTTTACCAAGACGATACATTCTAGGCCCAGATGATGGATTTTTTGTCCTACCAATTGGATTGTCAGTTGCACCGCTTATAAACATATAATCAGCTTCAACAAATTTCTCTCGAAAATCTTTAGCTTCTTCAATTGTTCCATTAAAAAGGACAATTTGAAAGTCTGTTTCTGAAGAAAGCTTTGTTAAAACAGTATTCACACTTTCTTCTATATCAGCAAGCTTTACCTCATCAATATTATCAGGAAGCGAAGAAGTTACTCCAGTTATTCCAAAATTGAAGGATTCCTTTTTTAAAATAACAAATTGATCAAAAACAAGACTGCCATTTTTATCCAAAATATTTGCTGATATAAAAGGAAAATTAGCAATTTCTTTCATTTCCAAAAGAAAATCTAAACCTCCGGCAAAATCTTTAGATCCAATGTTTAAGGCATCACAACCAATAATGTTGAATCCCGAAACTAAGGTCTTTGCCCTTAGTTTGGACTGCTTTTCACTTAAAATTGAAGGATTCTCTTTATCAAAGAATAAATCTCCCGCATCTAAAATGATAGGATTCATCCCATCATTTCTCAGTTTATTAATAAATGTTGCTTTACGAGGCAGACCGCCCGTAGGATTACGTTTTCAGCCACAAGGATCTAGCTGACTATGGACATTCCCTGTGACCACAAGTGTAGCTGACCCTTCCTTATCCGTAGTCTTTGAACAACTGAATAAAAACAATCCTAATAAGATAGAAATAACTATCGATGAATTTTCTTTTGTCTTCATACTTAGAATTTACAGTCACTCTAACGCCAAGTCAACATTACTAGTACGTTTAGAGTTGGCGAAAAAAAGGTTATCGTGTTAATTTCACAGTTATTGGACATAAACAAAAATGCGATTTGATCAAAAGGGGCCGTAGCTCAGATGGGAGAGCGCGTGAATGGCATTCACGAGGTCGTGGGTTCGATCCCCATCGGCTCCACAAAATATGTAGTCTAATTCGATAGTTCACCTAAAAGATGGTTTTTCAAATAAATACAAAATTTAAAAAAACCTTTTGGGAGTGAACTCACTCTTCCTTAATATATGGTGAAAACAAGATAGATATTATTCCTCCGTAGCGACTTACTCCCTCAAATCCACCAAACTTTATATAAACCTCAAGACTTAATAATATTTCATTAATACTTAATACTTTCATTAACTAATAGGAGATAAAAATGAACCTCTATGTAGGAAACCTTAATTACGATATGTCTGAAGAAGATCTTCGGACTGCTTTTGCTGAACACGGTGATGTTACATCAGCAAAAATCATCACAGATAAATTTACTGGCCGTTCCCGAGGATTCGGTTTTGTGGAAATGGGCTCTGATGATGCCGGCAAAGCTGCAATGGAAAACCTTAATGGTAAGGATGTCGGTGGTCGCCAGCTCGTTGTAAACGAAGCACGTCCGCGCAGATAAGTAAAAGTTAACAGCTATCATTAGAGAAACCTCGCATTAGTGAGGTTTCTCTATAATTAGTTGAAGCTAGTCTAAATAAACTAACTCCAACAATTATATTCCTTTTTTTAGCATAGTTATCGTTTTTTTACATAAAATCGAATTCCTAACTATTTTCCTAAGAGGTGTTTTCGAAAATGATCATACATTTTTGTATAAAGATGTAAACGCGAATTCCCTCTATTTATTCCATGGTCTCTATTAGGATAATAGAAAACTTCTAATTCTTTACCAGCCTTAATAAATTCCTCGGCTAAGTAAGTTGTATTTTGGGAGTGAACATTATCATCTCCTGTACCATGCATCACAAGCAAATTACCTTTGGTATTGCCAATGTAAGAAAGAACGGAAGTAGAATCATAACCAGCTGCATTATCTTTGGGAAGACCCATGAAACGCTCAGTGTATATAGTATCATAAAGTCTAAAATCAGTTACTGGCGCAATTGAGACACCCGCTTTGAAATGAGGACCATTTTTAGTTAACATTAAACAGGTAAAATATCCTCCTCCACTCCAACCCCAAGCACCTACCCGTTCCTTATCCACGCCCCATTCAGAAATCATATAGTCTAACCCAGCAATATGATCTCTACTAAGATATCTACTTATATCTCCATAACTTAGGTTTTTAAATGCTTCACCACGGCCACCCATCCCTCTTGAATCCAATGAAAGAATTATAAACCCTTCTTGGGCTAAGAATTGATTCAAAATCCCTCCCCATTGATTTTTGACAATTTGAGAGCCTGGCATTCCATAATTATAAACAATCATTGGATATTTTTTCCCTTTGACATAACCAACAGGAAGAACAATAACACCATCTAGCAATGTAGTTCCATCATGAGTAGGAAATTTTATATAAATGGATTTAGACCAATCATAAGCATCATACTGACTTCTATCCGTCTCTCGAATTAATCTGATTATTGCACCATCTTTACTTTTCAAAAGAATTCTATTTGGCTCTGAGGAAGATGAATAACTATCAATGAAGAATTCGCCCGACGGAGAGAAATTAATGGAATGGACACCCTCTTCTAATGTCAACAATTCAAGACCTTTTCCAGAAAAAGACACCTTATATAAATGACTTTCTAATACTGATTCTCGATTGGCCATAAAATATACTTCTTTTTCTTTTTCATCAACTCTTACGATCTCGCTAACTTCCCATTTTCCATCTGTTAAGCGAGTAAGTTCTTGTCCTTTTATTGTATGCCTGTAAAGGTGATTATACCCGGACCTTTCAGATATCCATAAAATCTCTTCGGATCCAATTAATTTGTAATTATTATGTATTTCCACCCAACCATTTGGATCTATTTCACTAACTCCTTGTCTTTTTTTTCCTGTTTTTGAATCGCAAATAAGAAGATCCCATCTGTTCTGCAATCGACGCATTCTAATAATAAGCAGTTCCTCAAGATCATTCCAATATATTCTAGGATAGTATGCATTATTATTTTCGCCAATATCCATCCATCTAGTAGTACCACCGATTGCTTTTACTATACCAATACGCATTGTCGGGTTTATTTGACCAGCTTTAGGATATCTAATCATCTTCGTTTCGGGATAAAGTTCTAGGTTGTTTATTATTGTAAAAATCGATACTCGAGACTGATTCTCTTCCCAGTAAGCAATTCTATGGCTATCTGGAGACCAGCGATATGCATCAAAGGACTGAAATTCTTCCTCATATACCCAACCGAAATGTCCGTTAAGAATTACATTCGAACCTGTTCTTGTTAGTTGCCTTTCTCTCTCACGTTCAATTTGAAAAGTATAAAGATTGTTATCCTCTCTAACATATGCAACCATCTTGCCATCAGGAGAAAACTTTACATTTCGAAGACGTTTATTCTCAATTGAAACTGGTTTAATCGTATGCTCATGTAAATGATATATCCAATATGTTCCAAAGTGTGACCTTCGCCATTTTTTTTCTCGATCAGTCTGGAGCAGTAGACGCTTACCATCAGTTGAAAAGCTATAATCAGCTATTCTTAATAATCTATTATCAAAAATAATATTTTTTCCATCCAAGAAAAGTGTCGTGTCCCCATTTACAAGGTCAACTTGATGAATTGATTTGATTCCATTCTTTGAATGGAGAAAAGAATAAGCATCCTGTCCTGGAATCCAAATTACTTTCCCAACTGTAGCTACTGAAAAAGGTGATTTACCTGCAACATCTTTTAATGAGAGACGTTTGCCAGAAAATAATAATGAAGAAAACAACATTATTATCAGAAATGATTTTGAGATCACTTTATTAATTTCTTGACCTTTTCTAAGAGAGAAATCATCATAGACTGAGTTAACCTTCCAGTATTAACATTCCTTGGGCTAGGATGATAAGAGCCTATAAGAATAATTCCATTTTCAAGTATATATTTATTACCATGGCCGAAAGGATAGTCTTTCATTAAGAAATGAAATTGATTTCTAAAATAACGAAGACAAGAATCAAAGGCTATCTTGCCAAGTGCTAAAATACAAGAAACATTTTTTAGAAGTACCAATTCTTGACTAAAAAACTTAGAACAATTAAGTAATTCATTAGGCTTTGGCTTATCCATAGGAGGGACACACTTTAAAACTGGTGTCATATATGCATTAAATAGTTCTAGTCCATCATCTATTGAATCAGAATTTGGTTGATTAGCAATTCCCACTTCATGCAGACATCTTACAAGAAAATCCGCGGATTTATCACCAGTGAAGACCCGGCCCGTTCTATTTCCTCCATGTGCTGCTGGTGCAAGTCCAGTTAATAATAAAGACCCATTGGAATCTCCATAACCGGGTACAGGTTTACCCCAATATTCCCATTCTCTAAACTGTCTTCTCTTTTTTTGTGCAATAGACTCTCTGAATTCAACTAGCCGATCGCAACTTCGACACTCAACGATATTTTTTTTAAGTAATTCTATAGAATGATATTTCACCAAAACAAACCTAGAAATAGTATGTGAAAATTAATTATGTTTAACTATGACCTAACTTAAGTTGGAGAAAGTATACAATCTCGGTATATTTCTCGGAATTTTATTCTATTTTTAAAAGGATGATAGACAAATGGGCTTAATGAATACCATGCGAACAAGGATGAATGTAATACTATGGATATTACTTATCTTATTTATTGGTAGCATGACCGTCGGAGGTCTCGTAGGTGGGGCTGATATAATTAATCAAATATTCGGTAGAGTTGATGTTTCTAGAGCTATTGCGGTGGTTAATGGAGAAACAATTCCTCCTGATTTATTCTTCCACCAATTAGATCATCGGTTAGAACAAGCAAGAGCGCAAGGATCAGAAGTCGACAATAGAAATCTAGATTTCGAGAGAGAAAGGATCTTTAACGAACTTGTCGAAGCAACTATAATTAATCAAGAAATTGAAAAGAGACGTATTAGAGTTACACCTGATGAAATATATTATGAACTTGTCAACAATCCGCCTCCAACACTGAGAACGATTCCTGATTTTCAGACTGAGGGTGTATTCGATCAAGTAAAATATCTAGCAGCACTTCGAAATCCTCAAGGAGATGAATGGAGACCTATAGAAGATTATGTGAGGCAGTATCTACCGAGGCAGAAACTCTTTAATGAACTTAGAGCTAGTGTACATGTATCTTCAAATGATGCAAAAAATGAGTATATACTTCAAAATTTAGAACATACAATTAGCGCATTAATTATTAATGCCAGCAAATTCACTGACTCAAAATTTGAACCTACAAATGATGAAATGGAAAATTATTATTTCTTAAACCCAAATGAATTTCAACAAACTGAACAACGAATATTAAAATATGTGGAATGGCCTAAATTACCATCAGTTGAAGATTCACTTATTTCCAATGAAACCGCTGAAGATATTCTAAATAAACTGAGTCAAGGTTCTAATTTTTCTGAACTAGCCAATGAATACTCAGAAGATCCTGGTAATCGTGGGACGGATGGAAAAGGTCGAGGTGGAGACTTAGGTTGGTTTGGAAGGGGGCAAATGGTTGAAGCATTTGAAAAGGCCACCTTTGCGGGGAAAAAAGGTGGTATAGTTGGTCCAGTTTTAACTGATTTTGGTTTACATATAATTCAAATAAAAGATATTAGAAAAGATGAAAATGGTGAAAAAGAGATACACGCCAGCCATATTCTAATTAAAATTGAAATGGGACCAAGCACCCGTAATAATATAAAAAGTAAGGCTAATCAATTTTTATTTGACATAGAAGATTTTGGTTTCGATGAAGCTCTAGTAAAAAATAATACTAACCTTAAATCAATGAGACCAATAACAGAAAGTTCAGCTTTTATCCCTTCTTTTGGTTATTTTCCTGAACCAGTAAAATTTGGGTTCAGCAATAAAATCGGAACTCATAGTGAATTGATTGAATCAGATCAAAGTTTTGCTATTTTTAGGCTTGATTCCATTATAGCCTCTGGAACTAAAAAATATGATTCGGTTAGCAACCAAATCAGAAATAAAATAAGAATTAAGAAACGTATGGAAGGTGCAAAATCTGTTTCAGATGAATTGATAAATAAAGTTTCTGGTGGAAATTTAAAACAGATAGCGGAAGCGAATAACAATGTTCAATTTGTAGGGCCTGTATCTTCTAATTTAAATAATTCATTTGAAAAGATTGGAAAACACGAATCAATTGTTGGCGCATTGTTGGTAGCAGAAATAGGAGAAGTCCTAGCCCCAATAGAAACTTCACAGGCGTATATGATTATAAAATTAGAAAGTCGCGAAAAGTTTGATGAAGTTGATTGGGAAGTAAAAAAAGATTTGCTTACGAAAACTCTTCTTTCTCAACGTGAGAATGAATTTATAGGGGATTGGATAAAGACTATGAAAGATGAAGCAGAAATTGTAGATAACAGAAAGTTCTTTTTCTAATACTTAATATTTTATTTTTATATCATTAAACACTTCTTTGGGGTATGTAGAATACTATTTCTGGAACTGTACGAAAAACGAACGATTTCAATTAATTATGTGACAGCTTTTACAGGCTTAAATGAATAACTTAGATATATAAATGGTGTGTCAATTATCGCAACTATTATCTTAAGAAGGTAGGTCGAAAGAACAATTTCTAAAACTGTTGAAACGGGGAGTGCATTTCCATTAAAAAATAGAATTGGGATAATTAAAAAAGCTAGTGAAGCAAATACAATTGAATCTATTGCCTGACTCAACCATGTACTAAGATTATTCCTTAACCATAAGAAGCCCCCAGATGTTTTCATTCGAATAGCGTGAAATGCCCAAATATCATGTAATTGCGAAAGAAGATATGCAATGAGACTTGCAAAAATTATGTTCGGAGTGGATGTAAAAATATTAATCATGCCATCAGATGCCCCCCAATCATCAGAACTTGCTTCAAAAAGTAAAATCATTTGAGACATCAGAGTAAAGAAAAGAGCCATTGAGAAACCAATATATACAGCTTTTTTTGCTTCTTCTTTCCCATAATGCTCATTTAGAAGATCTGTGGCTAAAAACACAGAGCCATAAACAACATTTCCACCAGTAGCAGCTAAACCAAAAAGATTTATTTGTTTAGTCACAAAAATATTTGCGAGAACAATGCAGACACCAATGTAAGCTAGAAGCCAAGACTTTCCCATTTTGAAAGTTGCCAAAGTAAAAAAAAGTCCAATAATGGTTTGAAACAAGAAGACTAGTTCATTATTCATGACTATTTAATCTTTCTCTAATAAGAGCGACAAGAGTTTTAGGTGGCTTAACTACTTTCCCACTTTTGTTAATAAAAGCATGGATAGTATATCCAGTCGCAACAACTACATCCATCTGATATATAAAGACCTCATACTCAATCTTCATTTTTGCTTTTGGAGATTTTCTAATAATTGTTCTAATATTAAGTAAATCATCGAAAGTAGCCCCATAGTTGTATTTACAATGACTCTCTATTACAGGAATTAGAACTCCTGATTTTTCAATCTCACCATATGGAAGTCCTAATTCTCGAAGAAAATGGGCTCGTGCTGATTCAAAATATTCATAATATCTCCCATAATAAACTCTACCCATCATGTCAGTATGACCGTATATGACCCTTAACTGATGGTCAAAGGATATTATTCTTCCCAAATTCCAATCCTATCATATTTGGCTATTCTTCTTTCAATTAATTCTTCACTATCTAGTTTAAAAAGTTCTTTTAATGATTTAATTATTATCTGTTTGAGCCTTCCGGCCATAAGATCATAATCTTTATGAGCACCTCCGATGGGTTCTGGTATAATTTCATCACAGATACCCATTTCATATAGATCTTTAGCTGTAACCTTCATAGCATCAGCAGCAATTTCAGCTTTACTTGCATCCCTCCAAAGAATTGATGCGCAACCTTCTGGACTAATAACTGAAAACCATGTGTTTTCCATCATAAAAAATCGGTCACCGACCCCAATTCCAAGAGCTCCACCACTCGCACCTTCACCAATCACAATCACAAGAATTGGAACACTAAGTACTGACATTTCAATTAAATTTTTTGCTATAGCCTCAGCTTGTCCTCTTTCTTCAGCACCAATACCTGGATAAGCCCCAGGAGTATCTATAAGGCAAATAACTGGATGGCCAAACTTTTCAGCTAATTTCATAATACGATTAGCCTTTCGATACCCTTCAGGTCTAGCCATTCCAAAATTTCTCTCAAGATTCTCTTTAGTATTTTTTCCTTTTTGTTGACCAATAAAGACTAGCTGAATATCATCTACACTTCCAATACCAGCAACTATTGCATGATCATCAGAAAAATGTCGATCACCTTGGAGTTCTAAAAAATCTGGGGAAATTCGATTAATATAATCTAAAGCATATGGTCTTTTTGGATATCGTGCTAATTGAACACGTTGCCATCTATTCAGATTGTTATAGATTTTATTTGTAAGCTTATCCTTTTTTTGGCTAAGACGAGTAATTTCTTTTGAATGATCTTCACCATCCTTAGAATTCATTTCTATGAGTTCATCAATCCTTTTTTGAACATCAAAAATTGGTTTTTCAAAATCTAAAAAAAACTCAGACATAGATCTAAAGCGCTAAAACACTTCTAATAATTATTTCAACATCAAAAGCCATAGATTGGTTCTGGACATAATAATGATCATATATAGTACGTTCTTCATTACCTATACGAAATTTTCTTATGCGATCAAGACCTGTTAAGCCAGGCTTACAAATTAAATTGATTTCCTTTTCCTCTTTAGGAATCATCGCGGTACCAACAAAACTCATTTCACCAAATAAAATATTTAATAATAAAGGTAGTTCTCTTAAGATTCGGCTTTTTGCCGGTGTTACCCAAGCATTAAACACAATGCCCTCTCTTCCCCAGAATTCTCTTTTTTTCCACTTCCCAAACCTGATCATTACAGTTAAAAATAATGGGGTAGTTATAATTAGGATTGAAGTAGAAAAAATTATATCAAAAACTCTTTTTGATATAACATTCAAACGATGGTATAAGTTGTATTCTATACTTACAAAAGGAAAGTCGCTAACATCTTCCACAGATGCTTTTCCTAAAAGGATATCCCTTTCACGCGGGACTACTCTATAGGTTAATCGCAAATGTTTTGTCATGTCCATAATGTTTACAATTTCTTCATTATCTAATCGATCTGAAGTAAAAATCAATTCACGAATTTCATATCTTTTCACTAAACTATTAATTAAATCTGTTGAACCAAGAATTGAATATGGTGTTGATATATCAGCATTTGAATATGTCACCTGATCAGGGTTAGGGTCAACAAAACCAATAATATAAATTCCAGTATCTGGCCTTCGCCCAATTTTTTGCGCAATCCTTTGGCCCTCACTTCCAGCACCAATAATTATTGCCGGTCTTGAAAAGATCGGCGCTTGTCCTAGAACTAAATTTCTAAAGAAACCTCTTGACTTCATGATATGCGCTACAAGACGCCAACCTGGTATCAACAAAGTTATTATTAAAGATGCTCCAAGGATTACAGCTCTAGAATACGCTATTTGCTTGAAAAAATATGTAAATGCAACACTTAATAGAAAACCAAGTATTGAAGACAGCATTGCTCGATTATAGGCAAGAACAAAACGTGAATAAATTTGAAAGACTCCACCTACCAAAACCCAAAATATACCGTATAAAGTCACAACTGGAAGATAAACATTTACAACTGGTACTAAAGATCCAAACCGTATTGGAATTACAATTAAAAAGGCTAAAGAAACCATAAATAAATCCAATAATACCGGCAATAATGGAACTACTGATGAAATACAAAACGAAGATGCTTTCCTTACTGAAATACCTATTTTTAATACAGTATTGGTAACAATAGAAGCTGTTTTCGAAAAATGTTTATTAACAAATAAATTCATTGCCTGATAAAACCATCCAACACTATCATGAGGTGTGCTCTTTACACTTTCACCTTTATAATGTATGATTTGAGTCTCGGGGACATAATGAATCTCGAAACCTGCTTGAATAGTTCGATAGCAATAATCGAGGTCTTCACCAAACATAAAAAATGTTTCATCAAGTTTACCTACATCACCTAATACTGCATTCCTCATAAACATAAAAGACCCACTTATAGCTTCGACAGAATGTCTTTCATCAGAATCAAGGTAAGTCAGATTATACTTTCCAGTCCATTTACCATTAGGGAAAATTTTACTTAATCCCAAAATCTTAGGTAATGCAACCCAAGGAGTTGGGAAGCTACGTTTGCAAGCAAGTTGCAGAGAACCATCAGCATTCAGTATTTTTGGGCCACATATACCTACCTCTAGGTTTTTCTCCATGTAATTCTTAAGAACTGATAATGTTCGCTCTTCGATCACAGTATCAGGATTTAATATAAGGATATAATCTCCCAATTTTTCTTTGAGACCTATATTAACACCTTTAGCGAAACCTAAGTTTTCACTGTTTTCTATTAATCGAACAAAAGGGAAACGATCTCGGATCATTGATGATGATCCATCATATGAGTCATTATCGATCACGATAATATCAATATTCCCATCATATTTTGAATCACGAATAGATTGGAGGCAATTCGCTAAGTAATCTTTTACATTATAGTTTACTATAATTATCGAAATTGACTTAATCATCTATGCAACCCGAAAAATTTCCACAAGCGAAGACGAGGGATCATTATTGCAGCTTCAAGCATAACTGAACGATTCATTTTTGATTCACCAATAGTTCTATCTACAAAAATAATTGGAACTTCCTTTATTTTAAAATTTTGAAGCCAAGCCCTATATGTCATTTCAATTTGAAAAGAATACCCTTGAGACCTAACATTATCTAAATCTAGCGATTCAAGAACTTCTCTTTTCCAACATTTAAAACCTCCAGTTGCATCTTTAACTGGAAGTCCAGTAACTAAACGAGTATATATATTTGCTCCATAGCTAATAATCAACCGACGTATTGGCCAATTAACAACATTTATACCTGAAATATATCTACTACCAATTACAACATCACTATTATCTAATTCAGAAATTAATGAGACTACATCTTTGGGATCATGTGACATATCAGCATCCATTTGGACGATTTTATCATAGTTACCCTTGAGAGCATATTTAAAACCAGCCACATAGGCTGAACCAAGACCCTGCTTCTTAACTCTAGATAATAGATGAAGGTTTGAATAATTTGACTGTAATTCTTTAACTATCGCTCCTGTGTCATCAGGAGAATTGTCATCGACGACCAAAACATGATAATTAGAATCTATTGTGAATATTGTATTAAGTAACTCCTCAATATTTTTTCGTTCATTGTATGTAGGTGTAACAATAATGGTGTTCAAGCAATAATTCCTTCACGCACTTTTCTAAGACAATAATCAACCCCATATGTCCGAACTCCAACAAGTTCTTCTATCTTTACGGTAGATAGTCCCGACCTAAGTGGTCTAGGTGCTAATTGATTTAAATCTGCTGTTTTAATTGGATTTATAAGGTTAGAATCAAGATCAAACACATTTGCTATTCTTTTAGCAAATTCGAACCTAGACATAAATTCTGAACCAGCGTAGTTTAGTATCTCTTGAATATTCATAATAATTGATAATTTAATTGCTTCAGCTAAACTAGCTGTCCATGTAGGGTTATTTGTTTGATCATCAACTACATTGATTTCTTGAGATTTTCTCAAAGAATTTACAACCCAATTAACAAAGCTTGCAGAGGATCGTAGCGAATTCCCATATAAAACATTTGTCCTAAGAATAACCCATGGTTGAGCACTTCCTCTAACAGCATTTTCAGCAGCAAGTTTTGTTTTTCCATAATAGTTTATAGGTCTTGGAACATCATCCTCAATATATGGACCATTCTTCCCATCGAAAATATAATCAGTAGATATATAAACAATTTTTGTCGCGGATCCACGAACTGCATTAATGATATTTTCAGTTCCAGTCACATTGACACCCCATGCTTCTTCCTTATTTTTCTCACAACCATCAACATTTGTCATGCAAGCTAAATGAACGACCACATCTGGAGAAAAATTATGAATGCAGTTACTAATACTTTTCTTCTTTGTAATATCTAATTCAGTATATTTACATAAGCGCAAATTATCTTGAGGTACTTCTTTCCCTGTAGCACAGAGTTTAAAATGTGGCTGAAGTTCCATTATAAGAGCATCTCCAAGTTGCCCAAATGCACCAGTTATTAAAACACGCTTTGACATAAAACTCCTACCTAAGAAACAAATATAAGTACTAATGAAAAGGAAAACCCCTAGTCAAAACTATCTAATTAGCATTGAATTTAATGTTCGCTTTATAATGACTATCTAGGTTTAGTTTTAAAAGTATGGGCCATAATATCCATTTGTCTTAATGAAATTATTTTTTTTTGTCCAGGACTGTAAACCAATAAGTTTAGATGGAAAAGTCGATCAGTAATATCATCATAAAACACATAAGAAATAAATGGACCTCCCTTAATTTCTTCAATATGTTCCCATAAACCTTCAACTCTCCATGCATCCCAATCACTTAGTTTGACAGGTTCAATTAAGCGGAAAGTATCTTTAAACCTTATTTTATCATAATACGCGGCCGGGAAATCATTAACCATTTCTGAAGCCATCAAATAATCTATTTTACTCGATTTAGGTCTTTCAATCCAATTAACTGCAAACCAACGATAGGGAAATGCACGACCAATCCAGACAAGATTACGTTCAGGTTGCTCGTTAATCATTACATAATCATGTTGAATCCTTAATTCCCAACTATATTTTTCTAAAAGTTCTGATGAAAGTTCTTTCTCTTCCCTTCTTTTAAATAAATGATTTTTTTGGCGCTCAATAAATGCTTGATCATATTGTTTGAAAAGCCAAGAACCTCTATCCCTTAGTCCTCTTATTAGATCAGAAGGTTGCTGGCCAACTACAAGAGAAAATACTTGCCCCCTTGCGAAAAAGTCCTTTTTTGAAAAAATTTGATTATCACCACCAGTGGCAAGATCTAACTGGTCTTGTGGAAGAACAGAACGTACTATCCTATCAGCCGTTGTATCCTTGATTCCAATAACTGACAATACTAATAAATTGTGGCTTCGTTTTATTTCATTAAAATCAAGTGGGCTAACATAAGTTATATCGAAGTAAGTTTCTGGTGCTGGAGTATAAATAGCTCTACCAAATATTGAATCAACTATACTTTTGACATGGGGAAGATCTTCAAATGATGCAACGATATTGAGATGATTCTCTATGCCTCCAGCCCTAGGTTTATAGTTGCATCCAAAAAATATTATGGAAAGGAAAATAAGTTGAAATAATATTCTTGTCATGATTCCACCAGATTGAAATCAGCTCTTCTTTTTTCTATATTTACACTTCGAACTTGTATTTCAATTTTACTTCCAAGTCTATATATTTCCTTGTATTTCCTACCAACAATTGCCATTTCATGATCATCAAAATAATAACTGTCATTTCTTAAGGATTCTATACTTACATATCCTTCTACCATATTATCCATTAATTCCGCAAACAAACCTGATGTTATTACTCCAGAAATTATAGCATTGAATTTCTCTCCAATATGCTGAGAAAGCCAACGGATTTGCTTTAGTTTAACATATTCTCTCTCAGCATCAATTGATTTGATTTCAGAATCAGTTATATATTTCGCAACAGAACTTGCTTTTTCCCTTGATATTCCTTTCAAAAACTTATCCCTAAGTAAATGTTTTTTTAAATAGCGGTGAACTAATATATCAGAATAACGCCTTATAGGAGAAGTAAAATGAGTATATGTCTTAAACGCTAAACCAAAATGCCCTCTATTATGTATACTATATATAGCTTTTGACATAGTTCTAAGAGCCAATTTTTCGATAAGATCATGATATGGAGACGATTCAACCTTTTCTAGTATATATTGAAAATCTTTAGGTTTAATCTTTAAAGGAATATTTTTAAAAAGTTTAAACCTTCGAATGATACTAACAAATCGATTCATATCATCAGCTGAAGGTTCATCATGAATTCTAAAAATAAACTCATCCTTTTTTTTCCGCTTTAAAACCACCTTTTTGGAAACCTCTCTATTAGCTAATAACATAAATTCTTCAACAAGTCGATGACTCTCTAAACGTTCACTCGACAAAATTTCATATGGAACACCTCCATTACCAAATTTGAAAATAGGTTCTGGAATATCAAAATCTAAACTTCCAACTTTATGTCGATTGGCCATAAGTCCTTTTGAGATACGATTCATTTTTCTTAAAATTTTAGAGTGGGATCTATTTTTTCCATCGAAAATTTCCTGAACTTCACCATAGGTAAATGCTTTTGCACTCTTAATTATGGAGTTTTCTAATCTGGAGGATATCACATTAAAATTAGAATCTAATTCAATAAAAACTGACATAGCTAATCGTTCAACATTTGGCAACAATGAACATAACTCAGCTGAAAGATTATCTGGAAGCATTCTAACGGTTCCTTCAGAAAAATAGACTGAGTTACTCCGTTTCTGTGCTTCACGGTCTAATTCAGACCCCTCTTTAACAAAAAAGGATACATCAGCAATATGGACACCAATTAAATAATTTCCATTCTCTAACTCTTCTAATGAAATTCCATCATCAACATCTCTTGCATCCCATGGATCAATTGTAAATATTAATGTATTCCTGAGGTCTATTCGATTAGGTATTTCATTATTTATATCTGTAATAGAAAATCTATTACTTTCTTTTTCAACTATATCTGGGAAATCAGGCTCTAAATCATATTTATAACAGACTACAGACATATCATCTTCAGGACATTTAATTGAACCAATCCTTTTTGCAAAGCTTGTAATAACTGGAGAATCTGAACTTCCCCAGTCTATTACTTTCACAGAAACTATATCTCCCTCTATCATCTCATTTGATTGTTTTGCTTCAATGATGATCCCTCTCTTTGGAGAAACTGGTTCTATTTGTAAATTAAATTTCCCCTTATTAACTGTTACTGTTCCTATAAAAATATCAGTGGCTCTAGAAATAATACGTTGTACTATCCCCTCACTTTTA
>Ga0310344_10001924_pt1 | contig 15715 bp, 6 predicted proteins | sample HC15DNA20200_MG_FD_203801 | JGI IMG/M metagenome (GOLD analysis project Ga0310344, IMG submission 203801) | Marine microbial communities from station ALOHA, North Pacific Subtropical Gyre - HC15-DNA-20-200_MG | ecosystem: Environmental > Aquatic > Marine > Oceanic | place: Pacific Ocean: North... | reverse complement strand
GCTAGAAGCTGGCTACCGCGTAACAGGGCTCGACGCCTCGGCAGAAATGCTAACTTGCGCTCGCCAGAATGCGCCTGCCGCAACCTTTGTTCAAGAAGACGCTAGGAAGTATCGCGAGAATAATCGTTTCGATGCTGCCTTCTCGACCAGTGCCTCGCTAAATCACATACCGACTCTTGATGATTTAACGCAGGTGTTTGGGAATGTAAGTGATTCTCTAAAAGAGGCTGGCAACTTCGTTTTTGATTTGAATCATCCAGAGCAATTGGCCAAATGGTGGCGTGGTCGGCCCACGGAAGGGGACCTCACTGATCGGTGTGTTTGGATGGTAACGCCCAGCTACGATGAGTCACGTCAACAAGGCGCCTTTCGCGTGACAATTTTTACGCCGCCAGCGCGATCATCCGCGTTTAAAAAATTGTTTACCGCTCTGAAGCGTCCTTTGTATCGCTTATTGCGTCTGCCTCGTTTTATTGGTCTGCGTCTGAAGCTGATCAATAACTTTCAGCGATGGGAACCCAGCTGGCAACGGCAAGAGATGGATTTTCCGATCGCAGGGCATGATTTAGACGCAGTACGTACAGCCTTAAAAGCGACTGGATTCGCGCAGGTTGAGATCGTCACGATCGACGGAAAATCAACCGTCGATGCTGATTATTCGGCCCACTTCGTCTGCAGGAAGGTAGCCGAATGAACTTCAGCAGTACTCTTCCTAGCCCCAACACACCGTCAAGCGATTTCACGACGCTCGATACGTTTATCGAGGCTTATCGAAAACGAACAGCCGGTTCTCAGCGTTTTGCTGACGAGCACCGCGCCACTCATGTCGACAAAAGTTCGATCGGCTTAGGAGGCAGCGGACAAACCAGCACCCTGGCCTACCCGATTGTCATTGATCGAGCTGAAGGAGCCAGGCTGTGGGACATCGATGGCAACCAATACGTCGACATCTTGCAAGGTTTGGGAGCCAATCTGTTCGGTCACAATCCCGACTTTGTTCGCCAAGCGATTGCTGAGCGCTTGCAGACAGGGTTTCCAATTGGTGTCCAGACGAAGCTGGTTGGCGAGGTTGCTCAGCAGCTAGTGCGATTGACCGGAATGCCCCGAATTCTCTTTAGTAACACCGGCACGGAAGCGATCATGACAGCCATTCGCGTAGCACGTGCGAAAACACGTCGCGCGAAGATCGCCGTATTTACCGACTCGTATCACGGCCACACCGACACGGTCCTAATGCGGGCACCGATCGCCGAATACGCTCGTAAGAAGTTAGTACGCAGCCTATCTAATCGCCGCTGGTGGTCGCCGCTGGCTTCTCTTTTCCAAGGCAAACTCATCGCCGGTTCGGCTCCAGCTTCGGCAGGGATCCCTCGCTCGGTAGCTCGCGACGTGATCGTACTCGAATATGGCAACTCGAAGTCATTGGAGATTATCAAGTCTAACCAGGCACAGCTGGCAGCGGTGTTGGTGGAACCCGTGCAAAGTCGAAAACCTGAGTTACAGCCTCGCGACTTTTTGCAACAGTTGCGCGAGGTAACTCGCCAGTACGGCATTGGGCTCATCTTCGATGAAATGGTCACCGGCTTTCGCATTCATCCAGGTGGTGCTCAGGCTCATTTCCAAGTCGATGCCGACTTGGCGACCTACGGAAAAATCGTCGGTGGTGGCTTGCCACTTTCGGTGCTTGCAGGCAGGGAGGAGTTCATGGATGCACTACAACCTCGAAAAAAGGAGCCTCGCGAAAAAAACGCTCGCCGAGACAAAACTGCCTTCTTTGCGGGCACGTATTGCAAACACCCGCTTTCACTGGTTGCAGCACGAGCCACACTTTCTCAAATTATTTCCGCCGGCCCTTCGCTGCAAGTACAATTGAACCAGCGCGTCGAAACACTGGCAAATCGATTAAACGCCTTCACCGCCGAAAAGCAAATCCCCATCCAGTTTACTCATTTCGGCTCAGGCTTTGGCATCGCCCTGAGTCAGAGCAAGACGACTCCCGACGAGATACATTTACTGTCGCATTACTTCATCCATCAAGGAATATTCCTGCGTGCTGGAGATCGCGGCGGCTTCTTGACGACAGCACATTCGGAAGAAGATATCGAGCAAATCTACCGGGCGTTCTGCTCCGGCATGCAATTACTGAAGAGAACAAAAGAAAAATAGAAAGGACAAATCGTGACCGAAGCAAATTCAGACACCATCTATTTAGTGGTAGTTAGCGAAGAAGGACGTTATTCCATTTGGCCCGAATACAAAGAAATCCCTTGGGGCTGGAAAGCAGAAGGAAAGCAAGGGTCCAAACAAGAATGCCTGGACCACATCGAGGAGGTTTGGACCGACATGAGACCACTTAGCTTGCAGCGTCACATGGACGGCGAAACAGCCGAATAGCAACTACAATATTTTTTAACATCAGGAATCAGAGGTAAAGGAGAAGGCGTAGATGCGTGGCCTCTTTTTTCTGCTTCCTCCTGTTCCAATCGCTAACACAACGAAAAAGTGATGACCAACACCTTACAATTACTTGCGCCGTGGGATTTGCCGCTCTCGCAGCCACTTACTGACGATGAATTAGATAGGGTCGAACTTGCGCTGGCCAGTCTCACTCGTGCGTTCGAAATAGAGAACCGGCAAGAAGCACTCGCCAGCGTGTCGCAGTTATTAGCCGATGTGCCAGTTCCTGAAACAACTCCTTGCATCGAAGCAGGCAGCAAAGTTTCGCTGCGTCCCAAAGAGGTCGAAGCGTACGACGAATATTTTCGTATTGAGCATATCCAGTCGGCTGCCCCAGCAATGACTTTAGTGCGTAGTTTAATTGCCTGTTACAAGAATTTCCTTGAGCTTTGTGCTACACATTCGCATCTCAACCCCGAGCATGTTGAGCAACAAGAGCAAGGTTTTCACAGTCAAGCGAGATTACTTCAGCGCGTATTTTGGCTGGAGGAATCTTCGTGAGTACTCTTAATGATGCGACTAGTATTTGGCAACAGTTTCACTGGTCCTTTTTTATCAACACCCAAGGCCTAATCCTTGCCGTTGGTAGATTTAAAAATTCACTAGAACGCGGTGATATTCCCAGTGCACGCACAGAGCTGACAACAGCCGCAGAACTCTTGCGTTCTTCCGGTGCAGCCATGCAACTGGCGGCAAGTTTCAAGCGGGGCGAGTACGAACAGGAAGTCCGCCCTTCCATGCTTTATCCTGAAGTTGACGTCGACAACTTCAGTGGCCTGATGTCCTGGGATCATGCCGTGTTGATCCAACTTTGGAAGCAATTGCGCTCGACATTAAAAGATTTGCCGACAGAGCTTCAGGCAGAACACCAGCAGTTCGTTGCCGCTTACGACGAGCTCGCTACGTCGCATCGCGGCGTCTGCAAAAAGTTTGGCGGTGGCGAAAGTGGCAGCATTCGTTACCAAAGTGACGTAGCCACCGACGCCCTCGATCGTTTTCGACGCAACCGCATTGGTCTCTTGGATCCTAACCAAACAAGTGGTTGCCCTTTCCATCGCAAATAATCTAACTAGCAATAACCTCAACTCAAGTGAAAACCGTAGCAGCTCCAGATTCGATTCAGGATATTTATCCGCTTTCACCAGCTCAGCAAGGCATGTTGTTTCATAGCCTGCTCGAGCGAGAGTCGGGCGTCTACGTTGTGCAAGTCAGCTTTCGCTTGGCAGGACTGCTTGACGAAGACGCTTTTGAGCAAGCTTGGAATCACTTGATTCGCCGCCACGATGTGTTGCGCACGGCGTTTGTCTGGGAACACCTCGAGACTCCACTGCAAGTTGTTGGCCGGCAAGCCGCACTGCCGTTTGAGCGACTGGATTTATCTTCTGCCAGCGGCTCTTGGTCAAACGGCGATCTTAGTGATTTCCTGACATCCGACCGACAGCGTGGTTTTGATCCTGCCATGGCTCCTTTAATGCGAGTGACACTTCTACGCGAAGACAACACACTACATCGGGTGGTGTGGACTTATCATCACTTGATACTGGACGGTTGGTCATTGCCGATTTTGATGAGCGAGTGGGTCGCCGCCTACCAGACTGCCATCGGTAGCACTTTGCCTGAGCAGCCCACAACATCACTCAAGTACAAGGATTATCTTGCGTGGCTGAAGAGCCAAGACAAACGCGCCTCGCTCGAATACTGGCAAAACTATCTGCGTGGATTCCGGGGACCTACTCCTTTAGGAGTCGACCAAAAACCTGACCTTCCTCAGTCGCAGGGCCAGACATTAACGGCTCCGGTCGCTCACTTGTGCAAACATCTTTCAACCGAGACAACTGAGCGGCTCAAGGAAATGGCCAAGCAAGAACGGCTGACACTCAGCACACTCGTTCAAGGAGCCTGGGCCATTGTGCTATCACGATATAGCGACACCGACGATGTCGTATTTGGGGTAGCCCGTTCGGGTCGCCCACCTGCGTTGCCGCTGTTCGACCAGCGTGTGGGCATGTTTATCAACACGCTACCCATCCGTGCTAAACTAGACGATAACCAGAGCGTGACTGCCTGGCTGCAATCTCTACAGGCAATGCAGCAAGAGCAGCAATCTTTCGAGCACGCTTCGCTAACTGATGTTCATGAAGCCAGTGAAGTGCCACGCAATCTGCCTCTGATGGAAAGTGTGGTTGTCTTTGAAAACTACCCGCTCGGCTCGATGAGCCCTCAAGCAGAGCAGTCGCTGGCGATCAAAGACATAGAAGTTCAGGAACAAACCAATTTTCCACTTAGTATCTTTGCGGTTGCTCGTGAGCAGTTGGAACTGCGACTGCTCTACGCGACCAGTCGGTTTCATGAGAAAACGATCGACCAACTTTCGACGCATCTAGTGGAAGTGCTAGAGCGAATTGCGCCACGACAAGCAGAACTGGGTGAAGCGGATCAAGATATTCTGCTGAGACATTTATTTCCTCCGCAGCAGACCCACTCGGCGCATACGGGAGAATCGTACTGCCTCGATGATTTGACATGCACACCTCAACAGATCGCCGAACAGGCCCGCCAGCACCCTGCCAAAATTGCCGCCATCTTCGGCGAGCAGCAAATCGATTACCAAACGCTGGAGACTCAAGCAAACGTTTTTTCTGAAATGCTCTATGAACAGGGAGCCAAGCCAGGTCAGGCGATTGGTACTCTTTTAAACCGATCCTTAGACATACTCATTTCGATATTGGGCATTTGGAAAGCAGGATGCCACTATGTGCCGCTTGATCCGACTCACCCTCAAGCGAAACTGAGTCAAGTAATCGAAGATGCTGGGTTGGAAATGCTCATAGTTCAACAACAAACTTCAGAACTAGTTGACAGCGGCTTAGCAGTACAACTGATCCCTGTGTCAGGGATTAAAAGGACTGAACAGGAGAAAACAGAGGCAACAGAGAATGGCTTAATTTCCTCCTCCGTTTCTTCTGTTTCCTCCTGTTCAAAAAAAACTGCGTATCAAAAGACAGACACTGCCTATCTGATCTACACCAGTGGCACGACGGGCCAACCCAAGGGAGTACCCATCTCACACGGTAATCTTGCCAATCTCATCCACTCTATGGCTGAGCGTACTAATTTTGGCTCCCAGCGCCGCTTGTTGGCCGTCACCACCCTGGCGTTTGACATCGCTGCACTCGAGTTGCTGATGCCGCTTTGCTGTGGCGGGACCGTTGTCATCGCCGAGGAGGAAACAGCTCGCGATGGTGAGCAGCTTCTTACTGCTCTATCGCGTTTTCAGATTGACACCATACAAGCGACTCCAGCAACGTGGCATATGTGCTGCAGTGCTGGCTTGAAAGACTATTTGCTAGAACGTGAGGCTAGCCAAGAGAGCCCCTTCACAATCCTTTGTGGCGGCGAAGCAATCGAGATGAATTTGGCAAAGGAGCTCGTCGAGACGGGTGCCGAAGTGTGGAATGTTTATGGCCCGACCGAAACGACCATTTGGTCGGGTGCCTTGCGACTCTCTGCGGGGCACATTGCTGAGGAGTGTGTGCCTGTTGGCGGTCCACTGGCCAATACCTCTTTTCATGTCTTGGATTCCAAGTTGCGCGCGGTTCCTGAAGGCATGATTGGCGAGTTGTGTATCGGTGGTGCAGGGCTCAGCGCCGGCTACTATAACAACCGCGAGTTAACACGCAGCCGATTCGTCGAAATAAATCCAAGCGATGCTGCCTTGCTATCAGAATCGTCTCAGACGCTGCGCGTTTACCGCACTGGTGATCTGGTCCGCGCACGAGATGATGGCACCTTTGATTTTCTAGGGCGCTCCGACTACCAAGTGAAACTGCGTGGGTATCGAATTGAGCTTGGTGAAATTGAAACCGCTCTGCAAAGCTACCCAGAAGTAGAGCAGGCAGTCGTCGTCGTGCAAGGTGAAGGAACTCCTGCTGCGCGATTGCTGGCAGCCGTCCGCTTCAGCAAAACGGACACGACAGCAGGCGAAGAATTACAGTCGCGACTCCGGTCTTATTTGACAGATCGTCTGCCGACATACATGCTGCCTACCATCTTCTGTCCTCTGGACTCTTTACCGTTAACCACCAATGGCAAAATCGACCGCCAGGCGATTCTTACCATTTTGACGCAAGAGTCAGCTCGTACGGTAAAACCTGCTCATGAGCCGCGGACCTTGCTGGAACAAAAATTAGCCGCTATTTGGCAGCAATTATTGAAAATCGACAAGGTGGGACTGCATGACAACTTTTTTGAAATGGGTGGACACTCGCTGCTGCTCCTGAAAGCACAGAATCAAGTTCGAGAGCAGCTTGAAGTAACGGTACCTCTGGTCGATTTTTTTCGCTATCCAACACTCCATGCGTTAGCCAATCACCTCTCTAGCACGACACCCAAGACTACCCTTGCCAGTCGAGTACCAGCCTTGGAGGCTGGGAAAGCACGAATGAAGCAACGCCTGTTGCAAAAATAGCACTCGAAAAGCATGTCCAACATTTCCACCAACACAACTGGATTTGAAATCGCCGTCATTGGCATGTCAGGCCGCTTTCCCGGCGCGTCTTCCGTGCAGCAGTTGTGGGAAGGCTTGGTTGCTGGCCAAGAGTTGCTCGCCCAGCTTGACGACAAATATCTGCTAGAGCAAGGCGTTAGTGAAGCAGACCTGCGCGATCCCAGCTATATCAAGGTCGGAGGTGTACTCGAGAAGGCAGATCACTTTGATGCCGCTTTTTTCGGTTTTAGCCCACGCGAGGCCGAGTTGCTCGACCCGCAGCAGCGCCAGTTTTTGGAATGTGCCTGGTCGGCGCTGGAAACAGCCGGCTACGATGCGAATCGTTATCCCAATCCGATTGGTATTTTCGGGGGAGCGGGAATGAACGGTTACTTGCTGAATTTGTACAGCAATCCTGACGTCCGCAACTCAGCTAGTCCCTATGAGCTGTTTGTCGGCAATGACAAAGACTTTCTCGCCACGCGGGTTGCCTTCAAGTTGAATTTGCGAGGACCTAGCATCTCGGTGCAGACCGCATGTTCCTCCTCGCTGGTGGCAGTGCATTTGGCTTGTCAGTCGCTATTGGGTGGTGAATGCGACATGGCACTTGCCGGTGGAGTCGCAATTTCCCGGCAGCGAGGTTATCGCGCCCAACAGGGCAACATCTATGCTCTCGATGGCCACTGCCGAGCGTTCGACGCGAAAGCATCAGGAACCGTCGGGGGTAACGGGGTCGGCGTCGTGGTGCTTAAGAGGTTGGAAGATGCCATCCGTGACGGTGATACGATCGATGCTGTTATCAAGGGGTCGGCAGTCACCAATGATGGAGCAGACAAGGTCAGCTACACCGCGCCACAAGTAGACAGCCAGGCCGCTGCCATTCACAACGCACTGACGATGGCTGAAGTCTCAGCCGATTCGATTTCCTATGTCGAAGCTCACGGGACAGGAACACAATTGGGCGATCCGATCGAAGTGGCCGCGCTAACGCAAGCATTCAGGCAGCACACCGACAGGCGACAATTTTGCCCCTTAGGTTCGATCAAAACCAACATTGGACATTTAGACGCTGCCGCGGGCATTGCCAGTTTCATCAAAACGGTGCTCTGCCTGAAACACCGACAGATTCCACCAAGCTTGCACTTCGAAGTTGCCAATCCTCAAATCGATTTCGAGTCTTCCCCCTTTTCCATCAATGCTGAGCTATCACCGTGGGACTGCGATACTTCTCCGCGACGTGCTGGGGTGAGTTCTTTTGGTATCGGTGGTACCAACGCTCACGTTATTTTGGAGGAGCACACCAGCGGCAGTGTTAATTCAAACACGCCGCGGCCTACCTCACCACAAATTATTGCTCTCTCGGCCAAAAGTAGCTCGGCGCTAAAAAAGCAAACTGAGCAATTGACTTCGCTTCTTCAAGAAGACACATCGCAAGAAGACGCATCGATCGATCTATCCGCTGTGGCTTATACGTTGCAAGAGGGACGCTGCAATTTTTTGCATCGCACGGCTGTCGTCGCCGGCTCGGCAAGCGAGGCAATGAAACGACTCGCAGACGATCCTGGTATTACCCAAGCGGTGGAAAACCCTTCTCTTATTTTCCTGTTGCCTGGCCAAGGGAGCGGGCATGCCGGGTTGGCTGAGGCTTATTCAGAAGAGCCCGCCTTTCAAACAGCTTACCAGGCCTGCCAAAAATATATTGCTGCCGATCGTACCCATTCACCCCAGGCAGTCGAGAGCGAATGCCTGGAGTTGTTTTCGCTGCAATACTCCTTGGCACAACTGCTGCAAGCTTATGGAGTCACACCAACCGGCTTGTTGGGACATAGCTTGGGAGAAATCGTGGCTGCTTGTATTGCTGGAGTCTTTGCGTTGCCAGACGCCTTGCGACTGGTCTCGCTTCGCGGTCAACTGATGGATGCAGCACCTGCCGGAGCAATGACCGTTGCCTCGCTATTGCCTTCGCAAGCATACGACTACTTGGACGACCAACTTGCGATTGCCGCGATGAACGCAAGCCAGCTCGTGACTCTCACTGGTCCGTTGCAACAAATGGAACAACTGGAAATGCGGTTGAAAGCGGATCGGGTTGCCTACAAGCGGTTGCCTGTAACACGAGCATTTCACTCAGCAATGATGGAGCCAGTTTCGGCAAAAATCCTAGCAGAAGTTGCCAAGCTAAATCTTCGGCCGCCAGCCATCCCTTTCATTTCTTGTGTCTCTGGAGATTGGATTACCACAAGCGACGCCACCGATCCAGCATACTGGGGTCGGCAAACACGTAGCACCGTTCAGTTTGCACGGGGTGCGGAAACAGTATCCCAGCTTGCGGAGCCACTTTTTTTGGAACTGAGCACAGGAAATAACTTGGCTAGCCTTGTCTCTGGCTGGAAACAAAGCTTCGAAGACACGACTCAAGACGACTCCAGAATTCGTTGCGAAGAGCCTCGGCACAGCTTCTTGGAATTGATCGCGAAGCTGTGGTCAGCAGGCGTGAAAGTCGACTGGTCAGCCACTCGCCCTGCAGATTTACAGACCCGGCGGATTCCGCTGCCGACCTATCCTTTTGAGCGCGAGCGATACTGGATCGAACCTGGGAAATTTGAGCAACATACCACGCTAGCTCCAGCCAGCGCAGAAGCTGCGACGACAATCGACAATTGGTTCTACTACCCTGCCTGGAAACGCATCATTCCAGTGACTAGCTCCTCGCAGCCGACTGACCGGCAGCGTTGGCTACTCTTCACTAACGATTCGTGCTTTAGCGACGATCTGGCCCAGCTTATCGAGCAAAGCGGACAAGATGTTTTTCGCGTGAGGCAAGGCGACGAGTTCGAGCAAGCTGGGTTTCGACAGTTTACGGTCTCGCCCGATGAGCCGGCATCTTATCAGCAGCTCTTTGCCGAATTGGACTCGCGTGATGCTCTGCCATCCCAGATTGTTTTTTTATGGAGCGCGCCACTACCTGCCGAATCTAGGGACCAATCTCTGCGGGCACCTCATCAGCTGGTAGAACAACTGGCCAGCCTCGTGCAAACAGTTGCCCAGCTATCGCGCGAAATCCAATTGTCGATCATTACTTTAGCCGCTCTGGAGGTTTTTGGCACCGAACCGATCGACTGGCAGCAAGCCGCCTTGCAGGGCCTCAATTTGGTCATTCCACAGGAATACCCGCAGCTAGGTTGTCGCTTGATCGACCTGCAGCTATCGGCAGATTCTGCACCGCAAAATGCCAGGCAGCTTTGGCAGGAGCTGCAAACAAGCAATTTTGAGAAAACGATTGCCTACCGAAATGGGAGGCGTTGGCAACTCGAGTATTCCCCTGTCAGGCTTGAGGCAACCAGTCACAACCAGTTAGCGACTCAACAGAAAGGAACATTCTTTGTCGTTGGCGATCTCTCTTCGGAAATCGGCAAAGCCTGGGCGATGGCTCTGCTCCAAGAACCTGCAGCCAAATTGGTTGTAATCAATACAAATCCAGAAGTCAGCGAACAGCTACTGACTTTTCTAAAGAACTCTCCTACACATGACAATGTAGCTGAGTTGCTTTCCGTGGACAGCAGCGACCAATTGGTCGAAGTTCTGCAAGAAGCTCAGAGCGTTTTTGGCGCACCGACCGGCCTGTTTGTCTGTAGTCCTACGACCAACGAGCAATCGGCTGCTCCCTTGGCACTGCTGAAGCAGCAGAACTGGGACTATAACTACCAATCGAAAATAGCAGCCCTGGAAAAGGTTGCCGAGTTTGTCGCTGAAGCATCACCCCGATTTGTGTGCGTCCAGTCTTCCATGTCAGCCGTGTTAGGCGGGATCGGCTTTGGAGCCTATGCGGCAACGAACCACCAGATCGATGGTTTGGTATCGCTACAGAACCGTAGGCAATTGAGCCGTTGGGTTAGCATACATTGGGACCGTGTCGATTCAGGGCAAGAGGTATCACATGCGGGCGAAAATCAGGTGGGAGTCGTTGAAGAGGATGTGGTACTCAGTGCCGACGAAGTTTGGGAGGCAACAGGTCGCATCTTGCAACTTGAAACCTCTGGCCAATATACCGTCAGTCGCACACCACTCGCTGGTCGAATTACGAAGTGGGTTCGTGTTAGCCCCTACGAGACTGGTGACAGGACAGGCGGTATAAGAAAGTCTCACGCGCGTCCAAACCTCAACAACGAATACGTCCAACCAACGACCAAAGTTCAGCAGACCATCGTCAGCATCTGGGAAGAAATGCTAGGCATTGAAGGCATCGGCATTCACGACAATTTCTTTGCCCTGGGGGGCCATTCGCTCTTGGCCATCCAAGTGATCGGTCGACTCCGCGAAGCTCTCCCGGTGGAAATTGAACTTCGTCACCTGGTCTCCGACGACCCAACACCTGCTCGCATCGCCGAGCTGTTGGAAGCAGAATTACCACAGCCGGAGCAGCTCGACGCCATGTCGGAACTGGTAGCGGAGATCGAAACCATGTCATCAGCAGAAGTCCGAGCACAGCTTGAAGAACAATAAATCGATAGAACATGAAAGACCTCCACGAACAAATTTCCAAACTAACGCCGGAAAAGCGGGCTCTCTTGGAGCAACGACTTGTAGAACAAGGTCTGCCACTCCCCAACCCTGGCCGAATCGAGAGGCGACAATCAGGCGAGCCCAGCGTTCTATCTCACGCCCAGCAACGATTGTGGTTTATTCAGCAATTTGACCCGCAGAATACCGCTTATAACATTTGTGCTGCACTTCGTTTGACGGGACTGCTCGATACAACTTTGCTTGTCGATGCGCTAAACAAAATTACTGAACGACACGAATCGCTACGCACCAGTTTTCTTAAAGACACCGGCGGTCAGGCATTTCAAAAAGTCCACCCGCATCAGCGACTCGAGGTGCCTACGGTCGATGTTTCCACTGGCGCAGATTCCGATAGGACTGTGAAACAACGGATTAAGCAGCTCTCCGCCCAGCCCTTTGACCTTACCAAGCCTCCTCTACGGATCGAATTGCTCAAACTGTCTGACGAAGACCACATCCTCGCACTTATCACGCATCATATCGTTTGCGACCGTTGGTCGGTGATGGTTTTCTTACGCGAACTGGCAAGTTATTACAGCGAACAACAGTTGCCGCAGCTCCCCATCCAATATACCGACTGGGCGCATTGGCAACGTCAGCAGCTCCAAGGGCCACGACTCAAGGAATTACTCGACTATTGGAAGACGAAACTTGCTGGGCCGTTACCAGAAACCGAACTGCCGATAGCGGGTTCCCACCTTGAAAATCAGTCCAGCGAACATTTCCCAATTTCTTTGGGTCCCGTCACCTCCAGTCAGCTCAAAAAGCTGGCCCATGACCACCAAGTCAGCCTCTTCACTGTACTACTAGCCGCCTTCAAGCTTTTTTTGCATCGCTACAGTGGAACCTGTGATATCGTCGTTGGAAGTGAAGTGGCTAATCGCGATCGCACTGAAACCGCAGGCCTTATCGGACTGCTTGTGAACACACTCGTGCTGAGAACCGATCTTTCCGGAAATCCCACCTTCGGGGAATTGGCGGGCCGAGTTCACCAAACTGTTTCGGAGGGACTTACGCACAAAGACCTTCCCTTTGAAAATTTAGTTGAGACGCTCAATCCAGAGCGTGACCTAGACCAACTGACTCCACTGTTTCAGGTCAAATTTGATCTCCAACAAGTGCCCATCGAGCGCCAGCAACTGGCCGGTTTGGCCCTGCAGCGTATTCCCGTTGAAGATTTGCAAACCAAGTACGCCCTTCGATTCAATTTGCAAGAAAGCGAGCGGGGCATTGACGGGCAAATCGAGTTCAGCAGTGGGCTGTTCGACCGGCAGACCATCGCTCAAATGGCCAAGCATTATGAAAATCTGTTAGGGGAAATTTTAGCGAACCCAAGCCACCCCATCTCGCAATGCCAGATCATCAGCGCGCCAGAGAGAGCAGAACTCATCAAGTTGAGTCAAGGTCCGGTTAGCCCTGGCGCAACTGGCACTCTCTATGAACTCTTCGAACAGCAAGTTCATCGTCAGCCCAATAATGTAGCTGTCATTGAAGGTGATAAGCATGTCACCTATGGTGATCTGAAGAAAATCGCCGATGACGTTTGTTGCCGCCTACGTGAGATAGGCATTGGCCACCAGCAGCGTGTTGCCGTTTCGATACGCAAGTCTGCCAAAATGGTCGCTAGCATGTTGGGAATCCTCAAGGCTGGGGGCGCTTATGTGGCCATTGATCCCGAATATCCAGAGGAGCGCAAGCGTTACATTTTAGAAGATTCCCGCTGTCGAGTGCTTTGCGATGACACGGGGATTCAGATATTAAGCGACGGTAAAAGCGATGATGCTACCCGCACCACGCCCAAACCGTCGCACGATTCCTTGGCCTACATTCTCTACACTTCGGGGTCCACAGGCCGCCCCAAAGGAGTAGCCATCGAACATCGTAGTGTCGTTGCTCTCCTGAATTGGGCGCGCGACCAGTATTCTCAAGAGCAGTTGGCCGGGGTCTTGGCAGCAACGTCGATCTGCTTCGACCTTTCTGTCTTCGAGATCTTCGTGCCGCTAGCGTGGGGAGGCTCGGTTATTGTGGCCGAAAATCTCTTCGAGCTGCACAACTTGCCAGCTCGCCACCAAGTCACGCTCATCAATACCGTACCAAGTCTCTTGCGACAATTACTCGCTGGCGGCGAACTTCCCGAATCGGTGCAGACCGTGAATCTTGCTGGCGAAGCTCTACCGCATGATCTGGTGGCTACACTACAAGCTCGCAAGATTGAGCATATCTACAATCTATACGGACCTTCCGAAGACACAACGTATTCTACCTGTGCGGCACTTGACGCGAGATGTTTTGATCCGGCAGCAGACAAAGTTCATATTGGCAAGCCGATCGCGAATACCCATGCTTACGTGTTGGATTCCCAGCTGCGTCTCCAGCCTATCGGAGTCGCCGGTGAGCTGTATCTAGGCGGAGCGGGACTCGCCCGTGGTTATCTCGATCGGCCAAAGCTCACCGATCAGTGTTTTATTCCAAATCCAATTAGCAATAACCCACCAACACTTTATCGCACTGGTGACCGAGTGCGGCTGCGCGAGGATGGCAACCTCGAATTCCTCGGTCGCCTGGATGATCAATTTAAGATCCGAGGATTTCGCATTGAAGCCGGCGAAGTCGAAAGCTTGCTGCGAGCACATCCCGAAGTAGAAGATGCGGTTGTTGTGGCACATGATACTGAAAAGATGGGCGATGAAAAAGAAAAAGTCTTATTAGCATATCTGGTCAGCGCAACAACACCCGATCAAAAAGTTGCTGTGCACGAGAGGCAAAACGAAGCCCAGCTCACCTCGGCGCTTCGCCAGTATCTTGCCGAGCAACTCCCTTCGGCCATGGTCCCAACACTATGGCAATTGCTGCCGCAAATCCCTCGGCTTCCTAACGGCAAGGTTGACCGTCGCCAGCTTCCTCAGCCTCAAGGCTTGCAGGTCACTGCGACTTATGTGGCTCCTACGAGTGAAATCGAACAAACACTTGCCAAATTATGGCAAGAGCTACTCAAGCAAACGAAAGTAGGTATCCACGATAATTTTTTTGAACTGGGAGGCCATTCGCTGCTTGCGATTCAACTGGTGACACAGATGCAAGGGCAGTTTGGTATCGAGTTTCCACTGCGCAAACTTTTCGAAATGCCAACGGTTGCTCAATTGGCCACCTATATTGATGAGCAAACCGACTCGCCAAACACACTGGCTCAGACGCACCCAGCAGCTCTCTTCGATTTAAGGAGTGACCCAAACAATCGCCACGAGCCGTTCACGCTGACCGATCTACAACAGGCATTCTGGCTGGGACGCAGCGGTGCCTTTGAGCTAGGAAACATCGCGACTCACGGCTATCGAGAAATTGAAACCTCAGGCGTCTCGCATGCAGCCATTCAAGCCGCCTTCAATCAGTTGATCAAGCGGCACGACATGCTGCGAGTCGTGGTCAATAGCGACGGTCTTCAGCGCTGTCTGGAGCAAGTGCCGGAATACGAAATTGCTCTGCAAGAATCCAAACAACTCGATGATGTGGATGCGTACCGCGAGTCACGTCGAAAAGAGTTGTCACATCAGGTGCTTAGTCCCGAAAGCTGGCCTTTGTTCCATGTCGAAGCTTTGTCGCTAGATAATGACCGTACGATCTATTTTGTTAGCTTCGATGTTCTGCTGGGCGACGCCTGGAGCTTGCAGATTCTTGGCCGAGAGATGGCTCAGCTGCTACGCGGTGTGACACTGCCGCCACTAGAGCTTTCGTTCCGCGACTATGTGCTTGCAGAGCGAACTTTTGTCAGTAGTCCACGTTATCGTGAAGCTTGGGATTACTGGCAGCAGCGGGCTGCTACTCTACCGCCTGCCCCTGAATTGCCTCTTATCAAAAGCACTACAGAACTTAACTCGCCCCAATTTGTACGCCGTTCTCATCGGCTCCCAATCCAACAGTGGAATGCAATCAAGCGCCATGCCCAGCGTCTGGGGCTCACTGCTTCAGGGATCGTTTTGGCGGCATTTACAGAAGTCTTAGGCACATGGAGCCGCCGGCGCCACTTCACGCTCAACCTGACGCTGTTCAATCGTCCGCCGATTCATCCTGAGATCGATCAATTGGTTGGCGATTTTACGTCGTCGCTACTACTAGAAGTCAATCAATGTAACGGTCTGTCTTTTGCCGATCGCGCACGCCGACTACAAGCGAATCTTTGGGAAGTGCTGGAGCAGCGAGCCGTGAGTGGCA
>Ga0310344_10001923_pt1 | contig 15722 bp, 3 predicted proteins | sample HC15DNA20200_MG_FD_203801 | JGI IMG/M metagenome (GOLD analysis project Ga0310344, IMG submission 203801) | Marine microbial communities from station ALOHA, North Pacific Subtropical Gyre - HC15-DNA-20-200_MG | ecosystem: Environmental > Aquatic > Marine > Oceanic | place: Pacific Ocean: North... | reverse complement strand
AGTGGGGTGTGGAACTGGACTCAAGGAAATATGAATTCTTCCAAGGGTATTAATATGGCTTTAGAGGAAATAACCATTGCTGAATCTCTAAAGCTAGAAGGCTACCAAACAGCATTGTTCGGTAAGTGGCACCTTGGTGCTCATCGTGATTATGGACCCAAGAAGCAGGGTTTTGATGAGTTTTTTGGAATTCGAAATGGCTTTATTGATAATTACAATTTTTTCTTCCTTCATGATTCCGGTTATTATGATCTCTATGAGGGTACGACTCAGGTTCAAGTAAGAGATAGCTACTTCCCAGAACTTATGATTGAAAGATCATTGCAGTTTATCGATGAAAATAAGGACCAGCCTTTTTTCCTATATATGCCTTTTAATATTCCCCATTATCCGGAACAGGCAATTAAACAACATGAAGAATTATATAAGGATATCAACGACCCAGCAATGCGTTCCTATGGTGCCATCATTACAACTACCGATTATTATATAGGTCAAGTTATGGATAAGCTAGAAGAGCATAGCCTAAGAAATAATACGATTATTGTTTTTACTAGTGATAATGGTCATTCCGAAGAAACAGGTTATCGAATTAGAGTTGACAATCATAAAAGTGGTTATCCAAAAGGTCATTTTTATGGGGCGAGTGGAGGTGGATCAACGGGTGAATGGATTGGACAGAAAGGAAGTTTTCTTGAAGGTGGTATAAGGGTTCCAGCTATTATGAGTTATCCAGCCAGACTACCTCAAGGAATAGTAAGGGGACAGATAGTAACAGCTATGGATTGGTTTCCTACCATACTTGCTCTTTTAGGAATAGAAAGACCGTCAAATGCTCCTAAGTTTGATGGATTCAATATTTTGCCAATCATAGAAGATGAAAATACAAAGTCACAACACTCAACTCTTCATTTTGGATGGGGTAATAAATGGGCTGTTCGTGAAGGTGATTGGAAGTTGATAGGCATTGATGGTAAGCCATTTTCCGGTAATCGCGAACTTGTAACTTCAGAAGATAAAAATCAGCAAGTGAGTTTGCACAACATCGCAGAGGATATGCCTGAGGTGAAAGACCATTATAAGGATCAGCCTGAGATTGTTGCCCGCCTTCGTGATTTACATGAGTCCTGGGTTAAAGATGTTCGGCCACAGTAGGCATTTTTTGGAGCTTATCTCTCATTGAGAGAATAAAAATAGCTATTTAACTATAATATTGAAAATATTTTTATCACTTAAAGTCATTATTTAATTAATAATTTGTATTTAGTTAACTAATAAATAATGAACTCATTATTATTGTTTTTTCGAAAAGGGTCAATTTCTTGTTTTGCCCTAATTTTATACATAGCCATGATTACGATAAAATGTACAGGGGTAACAAAAACTTCTGGTAATTCTTCTGCAGTCATTTCACCAAAAGATAATCTCCATAAATTAAATCAAATTAGTGTGGCTCCTTTAAATGATCCATCTATGGCTTTGGCGAATATCGATCTTTACCCTGGATTAGAAGCAACATTATTTTCTTCGGAACCGATGATAATCAATCCAGTAAATCTTGATATAGACCACCGAGGGAGAATATGGGTTTGTGATGTTGTTAATTATCGGCATAGAGCCACAGAAAATAAAAGGCCAGAAGGAGACAGGATTTTAATTCTAGAGGATTATGATGGAGATGGTATTGCTGATACTTCTAAGGTTTTTTATCAGGGAAGAGATATTGATGCCCCTCTTGGGCTTTCTGTAATTGGTAATAAGGTAATCGTAACAGTTGCTCCCAATGTGATTGTTTTTACAGATGAAGACGGTGATGATAAACCGGATAAAAAAGAACTTCTTTTTACGAAAACAGGTCCTGTGCAAGCTGCTCATTCTACCCATTCATTCTCTTTTGGACCGGATGGAAAGCTTTATTGGAATATGGGAAATGGGGGTTTTCATATACATGATTCTGATGGAAAAAGTGTGATTGATCAATGGGGATATGAGGTTTTTGGGAAAGATGCTTTAGGCAGAATGTCAGAAGATTCTTTTGATAAATATAAAGACAGTTTTTCGCCTTATTATGGTGGCATGGTATTTCGTTGCAACCTTGATGGATCAGAATTTGAAGTCTTGGGTCATAATTTCAGGAATACTTATGAAGTAGCTGTTGATTCATACGGTAATCTTTGGCAATCTGATAATGATGATGATGGCCATGCTGCGTGCAGGTTTAATTTTATTTTAGAATTTGGAAATTACGGTTATAAAGATGAGATCACAGGTGCGGGGTGGCAGGATTTTAGAACAGGTTGGAATGACAATATAGACAAACGCCATTGGCATCAAAATGATCCCGGTGTAGTACCAAATATTATTACAACAGGCGGAGGTTCGCCAACTGGTATCACCATCTATGAAGGAAGGTTATTACCAGAAATTTTTTGGGATAGCGTTCTTTATTGTGACGCCGGCCCAGGTGTTGTATGGTCCCCTCAATTAAAAAAACATGGTGCTGGATACAAGGGGGAAATAGTGAACTTATTCAAAGGTGAGCGTGATAAATCTATTCGCCCTATTGATGTTGCCGTTGCACCTGACGGATCCATTTTTATTACGGATTGGTATGATCCTGTCCTTGGATGGTCTCGACAGGAGGAGCCAGACCGAGGAAGGATTTTTCGCATAGCTCCTATTGGAAATAAGTATATACTACCAAAGTATGATTTCAGTTCAGCCGAGGGTGCTACGGAAGCTCTAAAGAGTCCTAATCCCTCGACTCGTTCAATAGCCTGGACAGCTCTCCATAATATGCAGTCAGAATCTGAGTCCGAACTTGTAAAACTTTTTAGTTCAGATAATCCTCATCATAAAGCTAGGGCTCTTTGGTTGCTTTCTAAAATTCGTCTAAAAGGTGAGAAATATATAAAAATGGGATCTGAACATCCCGACGAAAACATCCGAATAACTTCCATCCGTGCCGCTCGTCAGTTAGAGGCTGATATTTTTCCACTTATAAAGTCTATGGTTGGTGATGTTTCCCCTCATGTTCGGCGGGAATGCGCAATTGCTCTAAGAGAAATTAATTCTAAAGAAGCTTCAAAATTATGGACTGATCTAGCCCTACAGCATAATGGTCAGGATAGATGGTATTTAGAGGCCCTAGGAATAGGAGCGGAAGGAAGATGGGATAGTTTTTTTCCCGAATGGTTAAACTCAGTTGGAGATGATTGGAATGAAGAATCGGGTCGGGATATTATATGGCGTTCGAGGGCACGAAATACACCAGAATATTTGACAAAAATAATTAATTCTTCAGATGTAAGCTTAGAGGAGACAGCCAGATATTTGAGGGCATTTGATTTTCAAAGAGATAGTCCTCACAAAATGAATATGTTAAAACAACTGGTTTTACAGTCTCCAAATGAAGGATCAGCGAAACATACGTTTGTTGCAACGGAAGCATTGATACGCATTGATGGTTTTGATATTGATTCTAATCCAGAGGTTAGGAATTCAATAAATAATTTGTTAAGAAATGCTGAGGGAACCGTACAGTTTACACAGTTAGTTAAAGAATATAAATTAACTGAATACTATCCTTCTTTAATGACTATAGTCACACAAAAAATGAATACTCCTGAAAGTGTTTCCGCAATAAAAGTATTACTGGATGCTAATCAGAATGAAATAATCAACGATTTTTTAACAAATAGTGATTCTGATATTGCATTAAAAACATCAATTGCATTGGGAAATTCTAGAGATAGTAGGAATATATCATCCTTATTAGGAGCATTTGTTAATAAGAAATTACCTAGGGTAGTACGCGAGCAGTCTGTCAGATCTCTCGTTAAAACGCCAGGAGGAGGACTAGAATTAATTAAACTTGCCAAAAAAGGCAACTTTCCTGAGTCCTATAAAGATATAGTTGGAAAAGCAATGTCTAATTCAATGAACGTTGCTATGCATGCTGATGCTGCAAAATATTTTCCTTTACCTCCTACGAAAGACAACAATGCTCTTCCCGGAATGACAGAGCTACTTGTTTATGTTGGAAATCCAGACAATGGCCAAAAGGTTTTTCAGACTTCTGGGTGTAATACATGTCATGTGATTAATGGAAAAGGAATTGATTTTGGACCAAACCTATCAAAAGCTGGCAATAAACTTTCTAAATTAGCTTTTTATCAATCAATAATTGATCCTAGTGCTGGGATAGCACCTTCCTATAAACAATATGCTATTCAATTAAGAAATCAAGTAGAGATAACGGGTTTTATTATTAGCGAAACTTCAGAGAGCTTGAAAGTTAAAAGTGAAGGTGGAATAATTACGAATGTTAACCTATCAGATATTATATCAAAGGAGGAGTTGTCAATTTCAGCAATGCCAAACAATCTCCAATTATTAATGACTGTTGATGAGCTAGTAGATTTAGTAGAATTCATGACACATCTGAAATAACAATGAAAATTATAAGTGGTAAGTATGATTTCTTATTTTTCCCTCAATTTGGTGTAAATTCTACTTTATGAGCGAAAAAACTAACAATACTTCATTGAGGGGAGTTGTTTTTACCAGCTTTTTTTTACTGACTATTACCATTGGTCAGGAAGAAACTTCCAGTTCTCTTTTACTTTCACCTCAACAAGATTTAGATATATGTCAGTCTACAGTCTATATCCTGCAAAATAACCTTCCCAAGAGAACATCCAAAAAGATAAGTAAAAAATTATCTAAACAAGTAAGAAGAGTAAAAAAAGGATTAAAGATCAAAAAACGTTATTACAACACCGATTGTGAATCTATTGACTGTGTTGTTGAAGACGTTGGTAAGACCAAAGCTACACACGCTTTTGTGCTTGACAACAATGTAAACCCTCTAGGTTCAGATAGAGGTATAGTGTTGAGAGAGCTTTTATATGACTTTAATAGCGATAAGTTGCAACCAACAGCTCAATTTGACCTTTTATTGCTATTAGGCCTTCTTGAAGATTACCCCAAAATGAATTTAGAGCTTTCGTCTCATACAGACACAAGAGGTTTAGATTCCTATAATTTGGATCTATCTCAGCGTCGAGCTAATTCAGTTGTAAAATGGCTTTCTGATAATGGCGTTGATCCAGATCGTTTAAAGGCTATAGGATATGGCGAATCAAGTCCGGCCACAATTACTCGCCAACAAGAGGGCCTTTATCCATTTTTAAAAGAAGGTGACATACTCACGTTAGATTATATCAATTCTCTAGATTCCCAAGAAAATCAAAATACAGCTCATGCTTTAAACAGGCGAACAGAAGTATCTATCACAAGCACTGGTTTTCGCAATATTATGGGTGGTAGCATTGATCTGATGCTCCTTGATTTGGATAAAAATGTTCTTGTGAGTGAAGTCTCTACTGATTTTATCGGCAGTAATAAGGATATATATAGTCGAGTTCAAAATATGAGTTCGGAATTGGTTGCAAACTTTTCAATTAACCAGTGTAAAGGTGGTTTCGGATTGTTATTTATACCCATAATCATTGTTGGTGGAGGTGCTGGCTATTATGCATATACCGAAATGATGACTGAGGAAGAAGGGATTGGGGTTCCCCCAGGGTTACCAGAGGATTGCTGTGGAAATTAATTTTGATGAATAAGGTTCTTTTAAAAACCCTATCGGTAGTTATTTTCTTTTTTTGTGGGATATTATATGGACAATATTCTACAGAACATTACATGCCTCCTCTTTATTACGATGGAAATACCAATGATAATCCAGATGAAATAAGAATCGATCTTTCTACCATGGAAACTTCAAGTTTTGATGTTACCGTAAAAAACTATGCTGGTTCTACTATTTATACGAAAACGGTTTCAAAGTCGGCTCCTAATAATTTTTCCATCAGTTCTAGTAGCTATCTCTATGCAGATGATGTGGGAACTACTGATGGGACGAAAGGTCTTTATTTTACAGCAGACAAACCCTTTTATTTAAGATTAGATGTGGAAGCAGGCAGTCAAACGGCTTCTATTTCATCAAAGGGTACAGCAGGTATGGGGCAAGATTTTCGTTCAGCACATTTCTATCAGTCTTCTGTTAGTTATACTCAAGATGGCACTTTTGGCAGTTTTATTTCTGTTATGGCTACGGAAAATAGCACCACAATAACTATTACCCCAAACAGTGGGGTATATTTTTTGGGTCGATCAAATAGTAGTGCATGGTCTGTAACTCTTGATAAAGGTCGCTCCTATATTCTGGGTATGGATAATAGTGAGTCATCTTATGATGAAGATATTATAGGAACAAAAATTACATCTGATAAGGATATTGTGGTTAATTCTGGTACATGGTCTGGGTCAATTCGTCAATCACAAAGTAAAAAGCCAAGAGATATGGGAGCTGACCAATTGGTGCCTACAGATAAAACTGGAACCGATTATCTTATCATTGAAGGGGAATCAGGTTCCTATGGTGGTGTTCATGCTATTGTTGTAGCTACAGAAGATAATACTGTCGTAAAAGTGGATGGGAGTACAAAAGAATCAGATTTAGATGCTGGAGAATTTTATGCCTGGGATCTTGACAATAATAATAATAACTCATTGGATTACATTGAAACTTCAAAACCTGCCTTGGTTTATTATCAGGGTTATGCAACAGACCAAAATAGTGTAAAAAATAATCATGGATTCTTTGTTTTAGCACCTATAGATGCCTCAAATACATCTAATGGTTATGATCATGTACACTTTGGAGATGATGTTGATCGACTGATAGGTGGATCTGGAGAAGCTAATTTTTATGTATTAGCAAAAAATGCTCCAACGGTAACCTATGGATCTAGTAATTATTCAATAACTAGTTGGGATAATCAATCAACATTAACTTACTCTGTAGATGGTAATACCTGGACTCTTTACAGGAAGCTTGATTTATCGATTGGATATTCTGATCTCTACATGTCAAGTTCAGGTCCACTATATGTATGGTATGGTATGGGAGAAGGGGAGAGAGGATTATTTTCTTCTATACAACCTTTTTCAACGGGAAATGCAGGTCCCACCGCTGATGATCAAACTGTAACAGCCACTGAAGATGAGGATAAAACAATTACTTTGACTGGATCTGATGACGATGGTGATAACCTTTCCTATACTATCGTGACTCTTCCAAGTAATGGTACTCTTTATCAAACCTCAGATGGATCAACAAGAGGTGATGAAATAGATGAAACTGGAACAGCTGTATCAGATGGAAGCAATAGGGTTATTTATGTTTCCGCTTCAAATGGAAATGGTAACAGTTATGGAAACTTTACTTTTAAAGTAAATGATGGTACTGTGGATTCAGAGAGTGGTGCAGTAACGGTAAATGTAACAGCTGTTAATGATGCTCCAACTATATCATCAAACCCTTCAATTACTACCAATGAGGATGTTCAGTATACTTATTCCTTATCCAACTTTAATTATGCTGACGATGATAATGATGCCATTAGTTTAGTTAAAATCACTGGACTAGAGTCTACTGGCATTCTTTATCTCGATGCAGATAATGATGATACTTACGATAGTGGGGAAGATATAACAGATGAGCAAGAGGTTACAGCTTCAAATATTTCAAATGGGCATTTACGTTTTTCTCCGATATCCAATGAAAATGGTTCGTCTTATACTACCTTTACTTTTAAGGTAAGTGACGGTACAGTCTATAGTAGTTCTGGTGGAACTATGACTATTAATGTTACTGCGGTGGATGATGCTCCTACAGTTGCTAATGAGATAAGTAATGTGACTGTTGATGAAGATGCTAACAATACTACTATAGATCTTTCTAGTGTTTTTACTGATGTGGATAATAATGACAACAATATATCTAAAGCCATTACTGGAAATTCTCCTAGTGGTAAGGTTACAACTTCTATCTCTGGAAATTCTCTAACCCTTGATTATGAAGAAAACAAAAATGGCGCTGTAACTATTACCGTTACAGGTACATCTAATGGTTTAACTGTCACGGAAGCGTTTGCAGTAACAATTAATGCTGTAAATGATAAGCCTAGTGCTTCTTCACAAACAGTGACAGTAAATGAAGATACTGAGGTTACCATTACCTTAGCTGGTAGTGATGTGGATGGTGATGATCTTGCTTATAAAGTAAGTACTCTTCCAAGTAATGGTACTCTTTATCAAACCTCAGATGGATCAACAAAAGGTAGTGCAATTTCATCAACTGGAACTACAGTTTCTGATGGGAATTATCGACTTATATATGTTTCAGCAACTAATGGTAATGGTAATGGTCATGGTAATTTTGGCTTTATAGTAAACGATGGGACAGTAGATTCAGATGCTGCCACAATAACTGTAAATGTAACAGCTGTGAATGATGCTCCAACAGCTACGGCTCAAACAGTTAGTGTCAATGAAGACACAGAAGTCACAATAACTATTTCAGGTTCTGATAGTGATGGTGACAACCTTACTTATAAGATCAGTTCACTTCCAAGTAATGGTACTCTTTATCAAACATCCGATGGGTCAACAAAAGGTAGCGCAATTTCATCTACACCCGCAACAGTCTCAGATAATAATAGACGACTTATATATATATCAGCAACTAATGGGAATGGTAATGGTCATGGCAATTTTGGTTTTAAGGTAAATGATGGAACTACAGACTCAGATGAAGCTACCGTTACTATTAATGTATCAGCTGTGGATGACTCCCCAACCGTTTCTAACGCAATTACTGATATTACAGCGAATGAAGATGCCTCTAACGCGGCTATTGCTCTTAATTCAGTATTTACGGATGTTGACAACAGTGATGATGATATCACTAAATCTGTTCAGGTAAATGATAACACAGACCTTATATCAGCTTCAATATCAGGGAATACACTTACAATTGATTATCAAGAAAATAAAAATGGAACTGCAAATATTACAATCAGGGGAACTTCAAATAGTGTAACTGTAGATGATCAATTTACTATTACTGTAAATGCTGTAAATGATGAGCCGTCATTTTCAAAAGGGTCAAATATTACGGTTAATGAGGATGCTGGAGCCCAAACGAACAGTGATTGGGCTACAAATATTGATGATGGAGATCCAGAAGTGTCACAAACTGTAGCTTTTTCAGTGACAAATAATAACAACAGTCTTTTTAGCGCTCAGCCGACCATTGATACGGATGGTGATCTTACGTTTACATCTACTTCAAATGATAATGGAAGTGCTACAGTTACCGTAGTTTTGTCTGATAACGGAGGAACGGGAAATGGTGGAGATGATACTTATACTTCACAAACATTTACAGTTACCGTAAATGCAGTTAATGATGCACCAACTGATATTGCCTCAACTAGTACAAGTGTGGATGATGATTCTGAGTCAGGAACAACTGTAGGTACTCTATCAAGTACTGATCCTGACAATGGAGATTCTCATAGTTATTCTATTGTTGGAGGAGATGATGCCTCAAAATTCTCTATTGCTAGCGGTTCAAATGTTTTAAAAACCGCGGCTACTATTGATTATCATACACAGCAAACTTATCAAGTTACCATAAGAACAACTGACAGTGCTGGTTCAACATATGATGAAACGTTTACAATTAATGCTTCAAATCCAAATAATCGAAAACCTGTTGTTACGGCTAGTCAATCATTCACGATTGAAGAAAACAAGAGCTCAGGGTCAGATATTGGAACAGTTCAAGGAAGTGATGCGGACAATGAAACACTTCAAAATTGGACTTTGGAGTCAGGAACAAATAAAGATCATTTTACAATTAATGCTTCAACGGGTCTCTTAGAAACTGCAAAAAAGCTTGATTATGAAGATTCTGATGAAAGAACTTATTCATTAGGAGTAAAAGTTTCAGATGGTAATGAATTCTCTAGTGTAGTAAATATTACTATTAACGTCTCATCGGTTAATGATATTACCCCTGCAGTTACAAGTAATCAATCGTTTGCACTAAATGAAAATATAAGCTCTGGATCATTAGTAGATACTCTTGAAGCAACAGACGCTGATGTATGGCCATCTGGAACTTCAACAACTTTTCAAGATTGGGTTATTACCTCTGGTAATTCAGCGGGTCATTTTGCTTTAAATAGTTCTACAGGAATATTAACAACAGCAGGTGCATTAGATTATGAAACTACTTCGTCCTATAGTCTAAGTGTAAAAGTGTCTGATGGAGCGAACTTATCATCAGCCACGACAGTAACCATTTCTATAAATGATATAAACGAGTCTCCAACAGCTTCTAATTTGACAAAATCTACTGATGAGGATAATTCATTAAATGTGACTCTTGAAGGTTCTGATCCTGAGGGAGGAAACTTGTCTTATAAAGTTACAGTCCTTCCAACTAAAGGTAGCATTACTCAGAGTGATGGTACTGCAATTAACTCTGTTAATACAATAGTTACCAGTAACGCAAACCAAATTATCTATATTCCAAATGATAACTTTGCTGGAACTGATAGTGTCAAATTCACAGTAACAGATCCTGGTAACAACGTAAGCAATACAGCTAAAGTAATCTTTACAGTTAATTCTGTCAATGATAAGCCTACGGCTTCTACTCAAACAATTACTGTGGATGAAGATGAAGATGTCGCAATTACTCTTTCTGGTGCAGATCTTGATGAAGATGATCTTACCTTTATTGTAACAGCTTTACCTTCGAATGGAACCTTATATCAAACCTCTAATGGAACTACAAGGGGAAGTCCTATTAGTTCTTTGCCTACTACAGTTTCAGATGCGAGTCATCGTCTGATTTATGTATCATCGGAAAATGGTAATGGTAATGGACATGGTAACTTTGACTTTAAAGTAAATGATGGAACAGTAGATTCAGATGCAGCCACAGTAACTGTAAATGTAACAGCTGTAGATGACCCCCCAATTGTCAGCAACGAAATTAGCGATATATCTACTGCTGAAGACTCCGAAAATTTATCAATAAATATTTCTACTGTTTTTTCAGATGTTGATAATGACGATAGCTCTATATTGGATTCCCTCGTTTCAAACTCTGATACTAGTCTTGTCGCCGTTACCATTTCTAACAATGCGATTAATCTTGCCTATAAAGACAATGCCTGTGGTAACTCCACAATAGTTGTTAAAGGAACTTCTAATGGTAAATCAGTTAATGAAACATTTCTTGTTTCTGTTGAATGTGTACCAGATCCTCCGACCGCTGCAGATTCAACACTGAATATAGCTGAAGACTCACAAATCATTTATAAACTAAAATGGGTAGACCCAGATATTAGCGGGTCATTAATTCAAAAAGTATCCTCAGTAAAAGAAACCTATGTTAATAAACATTTGATGATGTCTAGTGGCGTTAATACAAATAGAAAGAATTTAAATAATCATGGTTCGAATAAGAGTTTTCAGAATGTGGTTCCAATTCCAGCGGGTATTACCTTAAAGATACAATCATTGCCAGTTTATGGTACCTTAAAACAGGCGGATAGCACGTCCATCACAACTACTCCAACTATAGTTACAAGTACTGAAGACAAAGTTCTTTATCAACCTAATGAAAATTATGTTGGAGTAGATACCTTTAAGTATAACGCTATTGATGAAGATGATCTAGTAAGTGGTATGGGTGTTATTACTATAAAAATATCAGGAGTTAATGATCCACCGACTGTTGTTTCATTAAATGATACAATTAATGAAGATGAATCAAAGAATTATGTTCTAACAGGAAAAGATGAAGAAGGATCAGAGATTTCATTGTCCATAACAGATCTTCCAAATAATGGTGCTATTTACAAAGCTAATGGCGATCTAATTTCATCGGCTCCTTCAAATTTAGATTCAAACTTGATTAGTTATATTCCAAAAACCAATTTTTTTGGAAAAGACACGTTGACTTTCAAAGCTAATGATGGAACTACTAACAGTGAGAATGGTTTTGTAACCATTTTAGTTAATAGTGTTAATGACGCGCCAGTGGCGGTAAGTGACACATTAGAATTAGAAGAGGATAGTTCAATTTCATTTTCTGTTGCAGGTTCAGACATTGAAAGTACAGATCTCACCTACTTTTTAGGTACCCTTCAGACAATAGGTAAAATATATCAAACAAGTGATGGGACAACAAAAGGAAGAAAAATAGCCTTCGGTGATACTATAACAAATAATCAACAAAAAATGATTTTTGAAGCTCAAAAAGATGCCTACGGTATAGATAGTCTTATATTCAAAGTGAGCGATGGAGAGTTGTTGGATTCAGCAAGTACTGTTTTTGTTATTTCATCAAAACCTGATAATCCTGTAGCCCAAAATGCTGAACTAGTTATCGCTCAGGGATTAGAATGGGACTATGATCTTTCAGGAAAAATATCTGATCCTGATTTAAACCTTGATGTTAATAGCCTAACAATAGTTTCTTCCAATGGTGGTGGAGAATATAGAGTTCCAACTGATACTACTCTTTTACTAGTCTTTGATTACACGAACAACTTGTCTTACACTGGTACTGATACAATAGTTTACCAGATTTGCGATGACACAGATCTTTGTGACACTGGAACCATAATAATATCAGTTATCACAGGACGAAAACCTTTAGCAATTGCAGATACCCTTAATTTGGATGAAGATTCAGAAGCAGTCTTTTTTAATGTTTTACAAAATGATAGTGATTTAGATGAAGACTTAGATATTGGTTCATTGGAGATAATTTCTTCTTTTGTTGGTTCTTTTGATGATTCAGGAAATGAGGTTAAGGCACAAAAGGATAGCACTTTATTAATCGAAATGGCATCAAACTTTTATGGCCGAGATAGTCTTGTTTACCGTATTTCGGACAAAACTCGTCTTAGTGCTGAAGCAAGAGTATTGGTGTTAGTTAATGCTTCCCCTGATCCTCCTGAAGTAACTGATCCACAGACCGTATATCTCGAAGAAGGAAGTCCAATAGAACTTGTATTATATGCGACCGATGCAGATGGTGATACTTTAACCTATACTTTATGTCAAGAACCAGCTAGCGGAGTATTAACTCAATTTACTAGTTCAGACACCCTAACTGAGGGCGATGTATTATTAGTTAGTTCTCTCGAGAGTCCTAGTATCACTATTATTCCTGACCAAGGTTTTTATGGTGAAGATATATTTAAATATTGTGTTGAAGATCAAGATGGAAATATTGCTGAAGCCAGGGTAATTGTATCCGTAGTTGACATACCTGAACCTCCTGTGGCGGTAGCTGATTCAATTCAAATACTTCAAGGGAATACTGGAATAGTTAATGTCTTATTTAATGATACTGATCCTGAGAATAATATAGACGCTTCGACATTATTGATATTTGGAAATGAAGAAAATCTTTCATTTAAAACCATGGCTACGTATGGTGGGGGTATTGCTACTGTTTCTGATTCAATGATTACTTTTGACTACAGTCATTTATTTATGTTTACTGGTAATGATTCTGTTCATTATTCGATATGTGATGAAGAAAAATCTTGCGATTCTACGAGCGTATACATCAATGTTTTTCAAGATGATATACCTCCTGGAATACTCAATATTACTTCAGATAAGGATACATTGCTCATTGATGGTAACGATGACTTTGTCTCAAGGTCAATAAGTTCTGCTACTGATCTATTAATTTCCGCAACTATTAAGGATTCACTGCCATTAGAAAGTGTAATTCTTAATATTGGTAAGGGTGGCTCGCAAAATTATAGTTCATACCAAATCCCTTTTGAAGAAGGTATAAGAACTTTAGAGGCTGAGCAAAAGATCGTTTTGGAAACAATAGATGAGAAAGGAATTAAATTTTTCTTCAATGCTTCTGATATACTTGGGTATAGCTCAAACTCTATAGTTAAGAGCCTGCCAGTAAAAATACCATCGGGGACGATTCCATTCCCTGGATGTTTCCCCAAAAATACTTGGGTGCTCATATCAATTCCGACTCAGCTAGACAAAAACACCATTGACGATGTCTTTTATGACACCTTTGGTGAAATTGACAAAAATAAATTTGTTATCTGGGAATATTCGAATGGGGAGTATTTAGAACCAACTGAAATATTACCTGGCATAAGCTATTGGATTTACCAAAAAGTTGGTGAGGAGTGCGATTTTGTTCTTGGAAGTGGTGTGGTTTCAGATGTAGACACATTAAAATGGGTCTTAAAACCTGGTTGGAACATGGTTGGGAACCCTTATCCATTTGGCTTTGATATGGGAGATGTTGACCAGACCCTGTTTTGTGGTCCATTAGATTATAGTGATAATGATGGATGGTCAGATTATAAAACAACTATTGCTCCATTTGGTGGATATATTATTTGCAACAAATCTGACAGTACTGTTGTTTTGACAGCTACAGGTGAAAGTAGCACACAATTAAATAGAATATTTTCTCAAGATCAGTCAAAAAATAAGTCTAAACACAAAGGTCATATATCTGGTGTTAAACAACAAAAGTTATTTAGGGCTCAGATTAGTTTTACTACCGCACAATTTTCTGATAATAATAACTATATAGGTCTTCACCCTTTAGCACAAAAGGAATTTGATAGATTCGATAACATAACAGAACCTCCTTTGCCAAATGATGATGAGAAAATCAAGTTTGATTTACTGATGGATCTAGGCTTGGATGAAACAAAGTACCTTTTACAGGATATAAAATACTCTGGTGATTCCACCTTTACTTGGCATGGATTCTTACATCCGAACAATAACAAAGAAAAAGTTACTTTGTCAGTTGCCTTTGAAGGAGAAGCAGATATTGATAATAAAATGATTATGGTAGACAGAAGTAATGGGGACAAATTTAATCTTCTAAATCAGAATTATTTTCATCTTAAAAAAGGTCATACAAATACATTAGGAAGAAAATTTACTATTCTTTATGGACCGTCTTCTTGGGTTGATTTTCAAGTAGATGAACTCATTGCATCTATTCCAACAGATTATATTTTAGGGCAGAACTATCCCAATCCTTTTAACCCAATCACATCTATTAATTATCAAATACCTACAGACCAAAGGGTCCGGTTGTCAGTTTACAATATTCTAGGTCAACAGGTTGCGAGCTTGGTGAATAAAGAACAATTTGCGGGTAAATATACTGTCAGATGGAATGGTGTTACTGATCAGTTTACTAATGTATCAAGTGGCACGTACTTTTATGTATTGGAAACTACAAATTTTAGGAAGGTCAGAAAAATGGCCTTGTTAAAATAGGTTGAACTGAAGTTTAATTATGAACTTTATTGAAGAACTAAAGAGACGTAAAGTTATTAAGGTAGGCATAACCTATGCTGTGGTAGCTTTTATCTTTATGCAACTGGTAGAAATTATTTTTCCAATTTTTAATATTCCTCTATGGGTATCTCGATTGGCAATTATTCTTATTGTGATGGGATTTCCAATTGTATTTATTTTAGCATGGATCTTTGATGTAACACCAGATGGGATTGTGAAGACAGAATCTTCTTCTTTTTCCAGGAACATAAAGTCTGTCCTAATTGGTAGTCTTCAACTTATTTTTCTATTAGCATTAGTTTTGGGGTTTACAAATCCTAAAGAAAATGAAACTGTAAATGAAATTAAAAAAAGGTTGATTCTGACCGCTTCTAGTGAGAAGGCAGTGAACGAATTCATAAAAAATTCAGTTTCGATAAATAGCTATTTATTTTTTTCCATTGGTAGAACTAGTATAAAAGGCTATG
>Ga0310344_10001922_pt1 | contig 15725 bp, 9 predicted proteins | sample HC15DNA20200_MG_FD_203801 | JGI IMG/M metagenome (GOLD analysis project Ga0310344, IMG submission 203801) | Marine microbial communities from station ALOHA, North Pacific Subtropical Gyre - HC15-DNA-20-200_MG | ecosystem: Environmental > Aquatic > Marine > Oceanic | place: Pacific Ocean: North... | reverse complement strand
GATGGTTCAGCCAGCACGGTGGGCTCGGATCTGACGACTAAGGGTTTGGTGGTAGTCGTCGACGAGTGCGGAAAAGGGAACCTCCGCAAACTCCGGTCGGGGCAGGACGACAAGATCAAGACAGGAAGTCGGCTTGGTATGACGGAACAGCTCCCGCACGCGCCGTTTTGACCGGTTTCGGTGAATGGCGTTGCCGAGCCGCTTGGGAGCGACGATGCCTAGCCGGCTCGCACCAGACTGGCCAGGCACACCAATGAGCGTCAGATAGCGCCCGCGCGTCCGCGTGCCTTGCTTTTGGATCAACAAAAAGTCCGGGCGCCGCCGGATTCGTTCGGTGCGCGGCAGCGCGTGGGTTGGCTGCGGCTCGCTCACGACTGGACTCCGGCGACCGTGCAGGGGTTGATCAGCTAGACACCGTCAGCCGACGCCGGCCCTTGGCACGACGGCGACTCAGAATCCTCCGCCCGGCCGGCGAACTCATGCGTGCACGAAAGCCGTGGGTCTTGCGGCGACGACGGTTGTTGGGTTGGAAAGTGCGTTTCATCTAAATCTCGACTCCTCGAGAACAGCGAGAACTCTCCATGCTAACCAAGGCCAGAACCCCTGTCAATGGTACGTTTCCCCCTGAATCGTGGCCAAAACTACCCTTATGAGCGTGATTGCGGCTGGAAAGGGCCTGTGCTAGAGTCCCGACCTTGCGGCTGGTGACACCGCAGTACTTCCCCTACCGAGAGTTTTCCACAACTGTGGAAAAAAATGTGGAAAGTCCACCAATTCTGTGATCCGGCCCATTGGAGGCGTCGAAACACGCCCAAAGAGCCGATTCTTGGCGAGGAATTACCCATTTCTTCCAAATTTAGTGTGATCCAATCCCTCTCGGATCCGGTCCGCTGTTCCCCCCAGCCACATGTCTGAAGCGCAATCGAGCGCCGCCGGACCGGAAAATATCTGGGATTTGGTCCTGGCCCGCGTCAAGACCAAGGTGAACCGCCATAGTTTCTTCACTTGGTTCAATCCTACGGCTTTTCTTGATGACGACGGATCGACCGTGCGTGTCAAGGTGCCGAACGACCTCTTCCGGGATTGGCTTACGAAACACTATGCCGGAGTCATCGCAGAAGCGGTGTCCGACCTTAAACGCGACGGTACCGTTGTGTCATTCGTTACCGCAGACGCTCCCGCGCCGCCTCCGGCACCGCCCGCCCCTCCGGCATCAGCGGCTGACCTTCCCAAGGAACGGCCAGGGGCGATAGCCCGACTGAATCAACGCTACACCTTCGCCAAGTTTGTTGTTGGTTCTTCGAATCAGTTCGCACACGCCGCCGCCAGAGCGGTGGCTGAAGCTCCGTCACGCTCATATAACCCTCTATTCATCTATGGCGGAGTTGGTCTCGGAAAGACCCACTTAATGCACGCCATTGGTCAATATCTCGACACCCATTCACCACAGCTCGAATTGACCTATATCTCGTCCGAGCGTTTTATGAACGAGATGATCAATGGCGTGCGCTACGACCGAATACTGGAGTTTCGCGAACGCTACAGAAACATGGACATCCTGCTGGTAGACGACATTCAATTCCTGGCAGGGAAGGAAGGAACCCAAACTGAGTTCTTCCACACCTTCAATTCGTTGTACGACGCGCAGAAGCAAATAATCATCAGTAGTGACTGCCCACCTCACGAGATTCCGCAACTGGAGGAACGACTGCGGTCCCGATTCGAGTGGGGATTGATCGCCGATATTCAGCCACCTGATATCGAGACCAAGGTCGCCATCCTCAAGAAGAAGGCGGAAGCCGAGAACGTACCGCTGCCGGACGATGTAGCGCTCTATATCGCTGGAAAGATCAAATCAAACATCCGGGAACTCGAAGGCTCGCTGATACGGCTTATCGCTTACGCGTCGCTGACGGGTCGCCAGATCTCGCTACCCCTCGCTCAAGATGTCCTTCGCAACATCCTCGATCGAGACGACGCCAAGGTTACGATCGACGTCATTCAAAAGTCGGTGGCGACGCGCTATTCACTGAAAGTCAGCGATCTCAAATCCAAAAACAGTTCCAAATTGGTGGCCGAACCCCGCCAGATAGCCATGTACCTGTGCAAGTCGCTCACTAGTGCATCACTACCTCAAATAGGTAAGAGCTTTGGTGGGAAGCACCATTCCACGGTCATCCATTCCATCCGGAAGATCGAAGCGCGACGCAAGCAGGATGCGAGCTTCAACTCGCTCATGGAAACCCTGATGAAGTCGTTCGACTAAGCCCTACAGCGGCCAGTTTTCCACAGTTAAAAGCCACCTTCTTGTGGACGATTTGTGCACTTCTTAACTGTCGGCGTGACTGCAGGATTATGCATGGTTTTTCCAGACAGTAATCGACAGTCTAAATATCTGATTTAAAAGGAGTTCATTAGTGTTATTCGGTTTTCAACAACACTAATGATCCTTGATATAATTATTCTCTTTCACACAAGAGTGTGAAGGACCCTGTTTAGTGGTTCATTTTCTTCGAGGTCACCCCCTACATGGAACTCACCGTTCGCAGAGCCGAACTCCTCAAAGAACTGCAGCTTTTTCAAGGCATCGTCGAGCGGAAGAATACGATTCCCATTTTGGCCAACGTCTTGGTCGAGGCCGAGGATGGGGCGGACCACGCGCGCCTGGCGGCCACGGACCTGGAGGTTGGGCTCCGGAGTCGGTGCGAAGCCGGGGTCGAGAAGGGTGGATCACTGACACTTCCGGCGAAGAAGCTCTTTGAGATCGTCCGTGCACTTCCTGACACTGAGGTGCGTATCGCGCAGTCGGCGGCCGGGTCGGTCAGTATCTCGGCTGACCGGTTCAGCTCGCGGATTCAAACGTTACCCAGGGATGACTTCCCGGCATTGCCTGAGCCTGCCGAGACTGATGCGGTGACTCTGCCAGGCGCGGGACTGCGCGAGATGGTTGGTAAGACCCAGTTCGCGATCACGGGCGAAGATACCCGGTTCTTTCTCAATGGTGCGTTGTTCCTGTTGACGCCGTCTACGATGACACTAGTGGCGACCGACGGCCATCGTCTGGCGTTGGTGGCCGCAGCCCTCGATGGTGGTAACGAGGCGCCCGCCGAGGAAGACGAGGCACGGGTGATCCTGCCAAAGAAGACGATCTGGGAATTGGCGCGTCTAGTGGCGGACAATGAAGTGGCCGTGACGTATCGACGGGGTGAGAATCACCTTTTCTTTGACGTTGGCGGGCGACAACTAATATCACGCATGATCGACGCGCAGTTCCCAGCCTACGAACGGGTCATCCCTAAAGGTAACGATAAACGGATCGAGTTTGAGCGGGATCGCCTCACGAGTGCCGTCAAAAGGGTGGCGCTTCTGTCAAGTGAGCGGTCCCGGGCGGTCAAGTTACAGATCGACGCCGGGAAGGTGGAGATCACCTCGAGCAGCCCCGAGGTAGGTGAAGCTTCTGAGGTGCTAGCTGTCGAGTATGAGGGTGAGGCTCTTGGCATCTGCTTCAACGCGCAGTATTTACTCGACTTTCTTGGAGTTGTGGAAACCGACAACGTCGGTCTCGACTTCAAGGACGAACTCAGTCAGGCCGTGTTGTCACCCGTGGCAAACGACGGATATGACTACACCTACGTGATCATGCCGATGAGGGTCTGACCAAAAACCCGCACGCCAGGCATGTCTAACCACAAGACCACGGCACTACAAACTTAGGAACCGATGACGCAGCTCGAAGAGAAGAATCCCGAAGAACTGAGCTCAGCGACCGACGAAGTGGAGTTACCCGTTGTCTCGCCGGCAGCCAAAGTGACTGCGGAGGATCTGGCGGAGTACGGTGCCGACAAGATCAAGATTCTCGAGGGACTCGAAGCGGTCCGGAAACGTCCGGCCATGTATATCGGTTCCACCGGGCCGCTCGGACTCCACCACCTCGTCTACGAGGTCGTTGACAACTCGATCGACGAAGCTCTTGCCGGTTTTTGCGACACGATCAAGGTTACCGTCCACATAGACAACTCGATCACGGTGGTTGACAACGGACGCGGCATTCCGGTCGATACCCATGCGAATGGTCGGCCGGCGGCCGAGGTCGTCATGACCGTGCTGCATGCCGGTGGCAAGTTCGACAACGATAGCTACAAGGTATCGGGTGGTCTCCACGGCGTTGGCGTGTCGGTCGTTAACGCCCTGTCTGACACCGTGGCCCTCGAGATCTGGCGCAATGGCCAGGTTTATCAACAGAGTTACACCCGCGGTGTGCCCGATGCTGATCTTGAGGTGACCGGCACAACCAAGCGGCGTGGAACCAAGATCACCTTCAAGCCGGACGTGGAGGTCTTCGAGACCACCGACTACAGCTTCGACACGTTGGCGCACCGGCTCCGGGAGCTCGCGTTTTTAAACGCTGGTGTTCGGATCACATTGGATGACGAGCGCGACGGGAAGAACCGTGACTTCTGTTACGAGGGTGGGATCAACTCATTCGTCCAGTATCTGAATAAGAACCGTGTGGCCGTGAACTCCGAGCCAATCTTCATGCATGGTGAGCGTGACGGTATCGACGCGGAGATCTCGCTGCAGTGGAACGACTCCTATTCGGAGACCCTGCACGCCTTCGCGAACAACATCAACACTCAGGAAGGTGGAACACATGTCTCCGGACTGCGCGCCGCGCTGACCCGTACGCTCAACAGCTACGCCACCCGGCACAACCTGGCTAAGGACCTTAAGGAGAGCATCGGGGGCGACGACATTCGCGAGGGGTTGACCGCGGTCATCAGCGTGAAGATTCCCCACCCGCAGTTTGAGGGTCAGACAAAAACCAAGCTCGGGAATACCGAGGTGAAGGGAATCGTTGAGGCGATCATTAACGACCGGCTCGGCGCCTATCTCGAAGAGAATCCGGCGCTGGCCAAGCGGATCGTCAACAAGACCATCGAGGCAGCAAGGGCGCGTGAAGCGGCGCGGAAGGCGCGCGATCTAGTCCGTCGGAAGGGTGCGCTTGACAACAGCAGTCTGCCGGGCAAGCTGGCCGATTGTCAGGAGCGCAACCCGGAGCGTTGCGAGCTGTACATCGTCGAGGGAGAGTCGGCCGGCGGGTCCGCCAAGCAAGGGCGGGATCGCCGCTTCCAGGCCATCCTGCCGATTAAGGGCAAGATCCTGAACGTCGAGAAGGCGCGCTTCGACAAGATGCTCGGCAGCGACGAGATCCGCACGATGATCGCGGCGCTGGGGTGCGGCATAGGGAAAGAGGATTTCAACCCTGAGAAGTTGCGCTACCACCGAATCATCATCATGACAGACGCGGATGTGGACGGTTCGCATATCCGCACCTTGCTGCTGACGTTCTTCTATCGTCAGATGCGGCAGTTAATCGAACGCGGGCACATTCATATCGCCCAACCGCCCCTATACCGGGTCAAGCGGGGTCGAAGCGAGACCTACGTTAAGGACGACAGTGAACTTGAGGCATGGCTTTTCCGGCGCGCGGCCGAAACCCGGGTGCTCTCCCTGGCGAGTGGCGACCGCACCGGTGCTGAACTCGAGACGCTTCTACACCAATTAGTCGAGTATCAGCGGCTGCGAGCGATTGTCGAGCGGCGCGGTCCGGCGTCGGACGTGATCGACGCGCTGCTCAGTCGAAATGCCGACGGCAAGGCGTTCTTCGTGGACCGACCGACTCTCGACACGCTGGCGACCGAGCTCAGTCTGGCCTCACGTGAGGTCGCCGTGCAGGTTGATGAAGAACATAACGCCCACTGTTTGGTTGTCAACGACCGATCGGGGGGGCTGGCCCGCCGGCAGACCGTCGGTATCGAGTTCGTCGAGTCGGCCGAATACCGAGCGTTGCTCGCCAGCTACCGGGCCGTGTCCGTCGTGCAGGGAGCCGTAACAGTCACGACCGTGCCCAAGGGCGAGTCCGACGACGACGAAGGCGGCGTCCGTGGTGCGTCGGTCGAGATCGAGGGCCTCGGGGCGCTCGTCGAGCACTTCTTAACCGTCGGCAAACGCGGTGTGGCCATCAATCGTTACAAGGGCCTTGGCGAGATGAACCCCGAACAGCTGTGGGCGACCACTATGAACCCAGAGGACCGCACGCTGCTGCAGGTGCGAGCTGAAGACGATACCGAAGCGGATCTAATGTTCACCACGTTGATGGGTGATCAGGTCGAGCCCCGACGCAAGTTCATCGAGGACAACGCGCTCGACGTCAAGAACCTCGACGTGTAGTGGCGTCTCTGGTTTCCGTCTTCCGTCTTCCGTAAGGCACAGACTCTATGTCCGAGACACCTGATTTGCAGTCCCGTGCGCCCGTCAATATCGAAGACGAGATGCGCCGGTCCTACATGGACTACGCCATGAGCGTCATCATCGGGCGCGCGTTGCCCGATGTCCGCGATGGGTTGAAACCGGCGCACCGCCGCGTCGTCTATGGCATGCGCCTGATGGGGTTGGCGTCGAATCGCGCCTACCGCAAGTGCGCCAAGATCGTGGGCGAGGTGATGGGTAACTACCATCCCCACGGCGATGCCTCGATCTACGACACGCTCGTCCGGCTCGCGCAAAGCTTCAACATGCGCTACCCGCTGGTCGACGGCCAGGGCAACTTCGGGTCGGTGGACGGCGACCCGCCGGCCGCGATGCGGTACACCGAGGCCAAGCTCCAGCCGCTGTCCGATGACTTAATGGCGGATCTCGACAAGGAGACGGTCGACTTCGTTCCCAACTACGACGAGACCACCGAAGAGCCGTCGGTCCTGCCCACGCCGTTTCCGAATCTGCTAGTGAACGGATCAGCGGGTATCGCCGTGGGGATGGCCACCAACATCCCGCCGCACAATCTTACAGAGGTGATCGACGGCATCATCTGGACAATCGAGCACCGTGAGGACAGCTCAGAGGAGAAACAACGTGGGATCCGGGCCAGGGTCACGGGCCCAGACTTTCCGACCGGCGGGTTCATCGTGGGTCACGCGGGCATCGACGCGGCGTATCAGACAGGCCGAGGCTCGCTGACGGTTCGCGGTCGGACCACTATCGAGGAGTGCGGCAGGGACCGAGAGGCGATTGTCATCAACGAGATTCCCTATCAGCTCAACAAGGTCCGGTTGATCGAGAAGATCGCCGAGCTGGTCCGCGAGAAGTCGCTCGAGGGCATCAGCGATCTCCGCGACGAGTCGGACCGCGACGGTATGCGGATCGTAGTGGAGCTTAAGCGCGGCGAGGTCGCGGAGGTGGTCCTGAACAACCTCTACAAGCAGACGCCGCTCCAGTCGACGTTCGGCGTGATCATGCTGGCCATCGCGGCCGGCCGCCCGCGCGTATTGAGCTTGCTGGACATGGTGGAGCGATTCATCGCCTTCCGCCATGACGTGGTGCGCCGGCGCACTGAGTTCGACCTGCGTAAGGCAGAAGCGAGGGCGCACATTCTCGAGGGCCTCCAGGTGGCTCTCGACCACCTCGATGCGGTGATCTCCCTGATCCGCGGTGCCCGCAACCCCGGGGAAGCCCGCACCGGGTTGATGGAGCAGTTCGAGCTGTCGCAGATCCAGGCCCAGGCGATCCTGGATATGCAGTTGCAGCGACTGACCGGTCTTGAGCGACAGAAGGTGATCGACGAACTTACCGAGCTGCTCGTGCAGATCGAGCAGCTGCGCACCATCCTCGCCAGCGAGTCGCTGCTGATGGGGATTGTAGTGAATGAGCTCCGCCAGGTGCAGGAGACCTACGGTGATGAGCGCAAGACAGAGATTATCGACGACCCTGGCGAGCTCCGTATCGAGGATTTGATCGCCGAGGAAGACATGGCGATCACTGTCAGCAACACCGGCTACATCAAGCGGACGGCCATCACGGAGTATCGAAGCCAGCGACGTGGTGGAAAGGGGCGGATCGGGATGCGAACGCGCGACGAGGACTTCCTCACGCACCTGTTCGTGGCCTCGACGCACGCCTACATCCTTATCTTCTCCGACCGCGGCCGAGTGTACTGGTTGAAGGTACACACGATTCCCGATGTGGGGCCGGACGGTCGGGGGAAGGCTATCGCCAACCTGGTGTCGATGGAGTCTGGTGAGCGGATCGCGGCCCTCCTGGCGGTGCGCGAGTGGCCAGAGAATGACGGCGAGCGCTACATCATCACCGGGACCCGCCGCGGAACCATCAAGAAGACCGACCTGCGCGCGTTCCGGAATCCTCGAGCCGGCGGCATCATCGCGGTGGGTGTAGACGAAGATGACGCAGTTATTGCCGCTGAGATCACCGATGGCAGCGGTGAGGTGTTCATTGGCACTCGGGAAGGCAAGGCGATCCGGTTCACCGAAAGCGATGTTCGCCCGATGGGCCGCACCGCCCGTGGGGTGCGCGGCATAAACCTTAGAAGCGAGGACGAGGTCGTGGCTATGGCGGTCGTGCGGCCTGGCGGCACCCTTCTGACGGTGACCGAAAAAGGCTACGGGAAGCGAACCGAGCTCGATGAATACCGCGTGCAATCACGGGGGGGACTCGGTATCATTAGCATTCAAACGACCGCCAGAAACGGTCGCGTAGCTGGTATCGCGTACGTAGAGGACGAGGACGAGTTGATGCTCATCACTGAGCGAGGCAAGGTCCTCCGTATGGATACCAAGGACATCCGTCCTATCGGGCGGGCCACCCAGGGCGTTCGATTGATTGAGATCGACGAACGTGACCGGGTGGTGTCGCTCGCTCGGCTCGCAGAAGAGACCGATGACCCCGTTGAGTCGTCGGCTGGCGATCAATAACCGAACACAGGAGGCGGCGACATGGTTCGATCGAAGACTGCGACCTTCGTGCTCATGCTGTTCGCGGCGCCCGCAATGGCGCTGCTAGTGTCGGCGTGTGGAGGTGGCGGCGATGAACTTCCGCTGATCCGCGCCTACTTCCGCGCGACCAATACCGGCGACCGGCGTTCTCTGGCCAACATCGCGCTGTTCGCCTGGAACGCGCAGGAGCAAGGGGCGGTGACCAGCCCGTCCATTGACTCGGTCGGCGAAGTGAATAGCCGCCCGCTCCGGGTCCAGGACCTCGTCCAGGCCCTCGCCGACGCCGAAGCTGAGGAAGACACGTTCACCGAAGAGAAGATCGTCTATCAGAACGAAGAGTTCGACGCCATCAACCGGGTTCTGGAAGCGGAACGGGAAGAAGAAGAGGTTTCGGCCAGCGACCGAGACGTGCAGGAAGCCTGGACCGACTGGCGGGACCGGACGATGGAGCACTCCAGGAACGTCTCCAATGCCCGTCAGGAGTTGGCCGTCGAGCAGGAAACGGCAGCGCTCAGTATCTTCGATGCGCGGAATCCGATTGACATCAATGAGTACGACGGCGAGATCCGTACCAAGGATGTCCAGATCACGGCGACGGTCGCCACCGGAGGGACCGAGTCGGAGCGGAGTCTAACCGTGACCTTGCTCCAAACCGTGTTGGAGGGGGCGGGTCCAGACGCCGGGCAGCTCATCGGTCGCTGGGTCGTGGCCAACATCAGCTAAGCCCATTCCGACCTGATTACCAGTGCCAGGCTCGGCCTCGAGCCGGGCTTTTTTTTGCTTAGGCGAGCGTGAGCTTGGCGAACTTCGCGCGTAGCGTCTTCCGGCCGCGGTCGGTGAAGTGCACGGTGAGTTTCATGTCGTTGGTGAGTGGCTCGACCGCGAGCACCGTGCCGGTACCGAACGTCGGATGGTTCACCTTGGTGCCCGGGCTGATGCTGATCACCGACTGATCTTCGTCTTCGTAGGAGTAGCCGTAATCGGGCTGGATGTTCGGTTCGGGAGCGCGGCGGCGTCCTCGGCGAGAGCCGACTGCGGCGGGCGCCGGCGTCGAGAAGACCGGTTCGACCACCTCGACGAGCTCAGCTGGAATCTCCGCCAGGAACCGCGACGGTTCCGAGGCCTGGTATTCGCCGAACACCCGCCGCCTGGCGGCACTGGTCAACACTAGCCGGCTTTGCGCCCGGGTCATGCCGACATAGCAGAGTCGTCGCTCTTCCTCGAGTTCGTCGTCATCGTTCTGCGACCGCATGTGGGGGAAGAGCCCCTCCTCCATGCCCACCATAAACACCGATGGAAACTCCAGGCCCTTGGCGGCGTGCAGGGTCATGAGCCAGATCCGCGCTTGTGTCGACCCCGATTCCTCGTCGGTTTCCGAGAGCAGCGAAAGCCGGTCCACGAAACCGGCCAGCGACGCTTCTGGTTCACGCACCTCATAATCGCGAGCGGCCGACACCAGCTCCATCAGGTTGCTGAGCCGGCTTTCGGCTTCCTCGGTCCGCTGTTCTCTCAGGTCGTAGAGATAGCCGCTGCGGTCCAGGAGCTTGCCGAGCAGGTCGGATACCGGGTCCTGAGCGGTGGCGTCGGAGAGCTCCCGGATGATGTCGCGGAACTTGGCCAGCGCCCTGGCCGCGCGGGTGGGTACGAGCTTCTCGTCAATCGCCCGGTTCAGCCGCCGCCAGAGCGAACCGGCGGCCCCTGCGTCGACCTCTCCTGCGAACAACGGTCCCGTGTCGGCGGGTGCGGGATTCAGCTCGTCGAGGGCCGTCATGACGCCCTTGCCGATACCGCGTGCGGGCACGTTGATCACGCGCCGGAGGCTGACGTCATCGTCCGGGTTCATCAGCAGGCGGAGGTAGGCGAGTGCGTCCTTGATCTCCTTGCGCTCGTAGAACCTGACGCTGCCGATGATCTTGTAGCTGAGGCCTTCCCGGATGAGCGCGTCCTCGAGCGCGCGCGATTGCGCGTTGGTGCGATAGAGCACGCCGACCAGTTCCGACTCGTTCTCTGCGGTAAGCGCCTCTCGCAACCGCTGCGTGACGAAGTCGGCCTCCTCGAGCTCGTCGCCGCCTCGGAAGTATCTGATCGCCGCACCGCCAGTGCGATCGGTCCAGAGCCGCTTCTCTTTGCGATTGCGGTTCTGGCGGATGAGCGCCGACGCAGCGTCCAGGATCACCTGCGTCGATCGGTAGTTCTGTTCCAGCCGAACGACGGTGGCCTCGCTGAAGTCTTGCTCGAAGTCCATGATGTTGCGCAGGTCGGCGCCGCGCCATTTGTAGATGGACTGGTCCGGGTCCCCGACGACGCATAAGTTCCGGTGATGGTCCGCGAGCAGCCTGATCAGACGGTACTGCGGCTGGTTGGTGTCCTGATACTCGTCGACCATGACGTAGCGAAAACGCTTACCATAGCGATGTCGCACCGACTCGGCGTCGGTGAGTAATTGGACGGTTTTCAGCAACAAGTCGTCGAAGTCGAGCGCGTTCGCCTCCGCCAGCGCCTGCTGGTAGTGCCTGTATACGTTGGCGGCGAGTTCACCCTTGGCGCTCCAGCTCTCGCTGCGGAGCGTGTCGGGATCCACCATCTGGTTCTTGGCCTGGCTGATCAACGAGAGCGCCTGGCGCGGCGGGAGGAGTTTGTCGTCGATATCCAGCTCCTTGAGACTGCGGCGAACGACTGCCAGCTGGTCCGAGGTGTCGTAGATCACGAAATCCCGGTGCAGCCCGATCGCGGGCCCGTCACGACGGAGTACCCGGGCGCAGAAAGCATGGAAAGTCGAGATCCACAGGCCGCCGCAGTCCTCGGCCAGCAAGCGCTCGACCCGGTCCCGCATCTCCTGCGCCGCTTTGTTTGTGAAGGTAACGGCCAGGACTTCATGGGCGGCCGCATGGCCGTCGCCAATCAGATAGGCCACCCGATAGGCGATAACGCGGGTCTTCCCCGACCCGGCGCCCGCCAGGATCAGCAATGGCCCGGCAGTGGTCAGCACCGCCCGCCGTTGCTCCTGATTCAGCTCTTGCAGGAAGTCCATGATCCGACCGACGGCACGGTGAACCTCACTCCACCGTCACGCTCTTGGCCAGATTGCGCGGTTGGTCGACGTCGCAGCCACGTCGTACCGCGATGTGATAGGCCAGGAGCTGGAGCGGTACCACCATCACGATGGGCGTGAGGAGCGGGGATGCGGTGGGAATGGTGATGAGGGCGTCCTGAGCCGGGTCGATCAGTGTTGCGACCTCCCGCTGGCTCTCGTCCGCCACGGCCAGTACCACCCCGCCCCGGGCCTTGGCCTGTTGCAGGTTGGAGGCCATCTTGCCGAAGGCCGGTCCGCTCGGCAGCAAGGCGACCACCGGCATCTGCTCGTCGATGAGTGCGATCGGACCGTGCTTCATCTCGCCCGCCGGATAGCCTTCGGCGTGAATGTACGAGATCTCTTTAAGCTTCAGCGCACCCTCGAGCGCGATCGGGTAGGTGATGCCGCGGCCTAGGTAGAGGAAGTTGCGATATGCGTAGAAGCTCTGAGCGATCTCTTGAATTGCCCCATCGCATCGCAGCGCCTGCTCTATCAGTCGCGGCAGGTGGCTGAGATCGTCGACCTGGCTCCGGACGAAGTCCGGCGACAGCACGCCCCGGACCTGACCCAGATACAGCCCCAGCAGTTGAAGGGCGACGAGCTGGGAGGTAAACGCTTTGGTCGACGCCACGCCGATCTCTGGTCCGGCGTGGGTGTAGACGGTGCCGTCGGCCTCCCGCGTCGCCATACTGCCGACAACGTTGCAGATCGCGACGCTGACCGCACCTTTCCCCTTTGCCTCGCGGAGCGCAGCCAAGGTGTCGGCCGTTTCCCCGGACTGGGTGATGACGACGGTCAATGTGTTGGAGGTGACGATAGGATCGCGGTAGCGGTACTCCGAGCCGTAGTCGACTTCGACCGGGACGCCCGCCAGCTGCTCGATCATGAATTTACCGACCAGGCCGGCATGCCACGATGTCCCGCACGCCAGGATCACGATCCGGTCGATAGTCCGAAGCTGATCGTCCGGTAGCTCGAGCTCACCCAGGAAGACCTGGCCCGAATCGAGCGAGGTGCGACCCAACACCGTTTCCTGGACGGCCCACGGCTGCTCGAAGATTTCCTTGAGCATGAAGTGCTTGTAGCCGGCCTTTTCGGCCATCACAGGGTCCCAGGCAATGCGTTGCGTAGCGACTTCGACCGTCTTTCCGTCAAAATCGGTAAACGTCACTCCCTCGGGGGTGATCGTGGCCATCTCGCGGTCGCCGAGAAACACCACGTCGCGGGTGTGGCTCAGCACGGCCGGGACGTCGGACGCCACTAGATACTCGCGTTCGCCCATGCCCACCAAGATGGGCGGGCCCTGGCGCACGGCCACCAGCTTCCGCGGCTCGTCGGCGCTGAGCAAGACCAGGCCGAACAATCCCTGCACGCCGCTCAGTGCGCGTCGGACCGCCTGTTCCAGCCCGTCGTCGCGCATCTCCCGCTCGACGAGATGGGCGATCACCTCGGTGTCGGTTTCGGTCTCGAAGAGATGACCCTGATCTTCGAGTTGCCGCTTCAGCTCGAGGTAGTTCTCGATGATGCCGTTGTGGACGACGACGATGCGGCCTGAGCAGTCACGGTGGGGGTGGGCGTTTTCCTCGGTCGGTCGCCCATGGGTGGCCCAACGCGTGTGGCCGAGGCCGAAGTCGCCAGCGACGGGCTGCTCGGCAATGGCCTCTTCCAGGCGGGCCAGCTTGCCCGCGCTCCTACGAATCTCGATCTCGCCGTCATTGACGAGCGCGACGCCAGCCGAGTCATAGCCGCGGTACTCCAGGCGGCGGAGGCCGTCGAGGAGGACCGGCACGACCGGTTTGTCGCCGATGTAGCCGATGATTCCACACATGGCTCAGTCGTCGGTCCGCGCGCCGGACTTGCGGCTGGTGGCCCAGTCTTCCTTGTTGACCTGACGTCCGCGGGCGACGCCCAGGGCGCCGGTCGGCACATCCTCGGTGATGGTCGAGCCTGCTCCGACGTAGGCGTCGTCGCCGAGGGTGACCGGGGCGACAAGCTCGGTGCCGCTGCCGATGAACACCCGATCCCCGATCGTCGTGGGGTGTTTGTGCCTGCCGTCGTAATTACAGGTGATGGTCCCGGCGCCTACATTGACTCCGGCGCCGATCGTTGCATCGCCCAGATACGTCAGGTGGCCCGCCTTGGAGCCGTCACCGAGCCTGGTCTTCTTGGTCTCCACGAAGTTGCCGATACGGGCTTTGCGTCCCACTTCGGTGTCGGGACGCAGGTGCGCGAATGGGCCGATGCGGGACTCGTTCCCCACCGTTGCTCGTTCGATGACGCAGTGGTTCCGCACCAACACATCGTCTCCCAGCGTCGAGTCCACGATACGCACGCCGGCGTGTAGCTCGCACCGGGCCCCGATGCTGGTGCGGCCCTCCAGAATTACCCCGGGGTGCAGCACGGTGTCGGCGCCGACCGTGACGTCTGCATCGATGTAGGTCGTCGTAGGGTCCTCGATGGTGACCCCCTCGGCCATCAACTCTTCGTTCTTACTTTGTCTCACGATCCGTTTGACCTCCGCGAGCTCGGTCTGGCTGTTGATCCCTCGGACCTCGTTCGGGTCGTCCACCGAGATCGTTTCGACACTGCGCCCCTGTCGTCGGTAGAGCGTGACCAGACTTGGCAGATAGACCTCGTTCACCGATCCTGCTGCCGGGATCGCCTCCAGTGCGACGAACAGTGGCTCGAGGTCGAAGGCGTAGATCCCGCTGTTGATCTCGTTGATCCGTCGCTGCTCGTCCGACGCGTCACGTTCCTCGACCACTCGGGCTAGCGCGCCCTCGACGCGCACGATTCGCCCATACCCGTGGGGACGATCCACTTGCGCGGTGATCACGGTCATGGCCGCGCGGGCCGCCTCGTGGGTCGTGACGAGTCGTTGCAGCGTCTCAGCGCGAACCAGCGGCACGTCCCCCGAAAGCACCACGAGTGTGCCGTGCTTCCCGGTGAGGTGCGGCGCAGCTTGCATCAGCGCGTGTCCGGTCCCGCGCTGCTCTGACTGCAGGGCGAACTTCAGAGCCGCATGCTCTCCGAGACCGGCCTTGACCCGATCGGCCTGATGACCGACGACCGCTACCACGCTCGCCGGCGACAGCGATGAGGCTGCCCGCAGAACGTGCTCGATCAGGCACAGTCCGCCCAGCCGGTGCAAGACCTTGGGCCGGCTGGTTCGCATCCGGGTGCCTTGCCCGGCCGCGAGGACGACGACGTGACTCGACATGCCTCCCCCGCAGTCAGACTCAGTCTAGTCGATTCGTGCCGCGGGACCCGGCGGGTGCTGTCTCGCGCCAGCTCTACTCTTTGGCCAGCAACGCCAGGATCGCCTCGTCGTCACGAACCGCATCGAAGTCCTGTTCCTGCCGCGCCTGCACGCGGTTGTCCGGGTTTAGCTCGATGGCCCGCTTGAGATGAGTCGCGCTGGCGGCCGCGTCGGCGCGCAACGCGTGCGCTAGGGCCAGCATGTACTGCAGGTGGTCATCGCCGGAGTGAGACGAAGCGGCGCTTTTTAGCAACGACAGGGCTTTGTCAACCTCGCGCCGGTTCAGCGCCACCGTCGCCGCGAGCTTCCGGGCGTCCACGGTGCGGGGCGCCTTTTCCTGAGGCTGGGCCTGCCGCTCACAGACGTTCAAGTAGAGCTGGGCGCGCTCGTGCAACTCGCGTTCCTCCGGATACTCCGCCAACAGCTGCTGGAACGTTGCCGCTGCGGCGTTGTAGTTCTTGCGTTGCAGGGCCTTGACGCCCTTCTCGTAGAGCGCCAACGCCTTGGCATAAACCCGGCGGATGTTGACCGCCGGTGCCTTCTTCTTGGGCGCGCGAGACGCCGATGCCCGCTTCGACGCCGATGCCCGCTTCGACGCCGATGCCCG
>Ga0310344_10001920_pt1 | contig 15734 bp, 15 predicted proteins | sample HC15DNA20200_MG_FD_203801 | JGI IMG/M metagenome (GOLD analysis project Ga0310344, IMG submission 203801) | Marine microbial communities from station ALOHA, North Pacific Subtropical Gyre - HC15-DNA-20-200_MG | ecosystem: Environmental > Aquatic > Marine > Oceanic | place: Pacific Ocean: North... | reverse complement strand
CTATTTAACCTTATATATCCTGTATTTCTATTGACCATTCCTGAATAACTAACATCTTTTATTTTTATAGTGCTTCGAGTAAGAGAATAATCAATGTCATCTTCTCCCCATCTTCGAACAGTTAACTTAACTATTGTTCCTTCTGAGCCTCTAATCTTTTGTGCTGCCTCATCCATATTCATATCACTAGTTAATAAGTCATCAACTGCTATAATCTTATCACCACTACGGATACCAGCTTTTTGAGCTGGAGAGTCATCCATTGGCGCAATAACCATTAGAGAGTCATCCCTAATACTCATTTGAATTCCAACACCACCATAATTACCCCGAGTAAGAACCGTTAATTGGTGTCTGTCATCATTCTCAAGATAAACTGAATATGGATCTAAAGCACCTAACATTCCTTCAATACCAGCCGAAGCAAGTTTTTTAGGATCAATCCGATCGGCATAATCCGTCATAACTCTTTTGTAAACTTCGTAGACTAAACGCCAATTTGATGATGCATCTTTATATATATCAGATTGCCCAATGGATATAATGACAAAAACCAGTAAACACCCAAAAAGAAAATGTCTTTTAAATACCGCAGTTTTCATTCAACAAACTTTCTCACCTCATCAAATATTTCCTTTGCCAATAAATCAGGCTCCTTGCTACCATCAAGAGTAATATACCTGCTAGGCTCTTCTTCTGCAAGTGCGACAAAACAATCATTTACCTTCTCGAGGAATTTTATTCCAGACAACTCAATTCGATCTCGATCACGATCTTTTAATCGGTCAATTGCATCTTGTACAGAAATATTGAGAAAAAAAGTTTTATCTGGCATTGCCAATTGAAAAGAATACCGGTTTATTTCTCTAACCCAAGATTCAGATAAGCCCCGGCCACCTACTTGATATGCTAAAGAAGAATCAACATATCTATCACAAAGAATTATCTTACCAGAAATAATTTCCGGAACAATAATTTCTTTAACAAGTTGAACTCTGCTTGCCGCCATAAGGAGTGCTTCACAAGCATCGTTAATCATTTCGTTATTTGGATTTAAAAGAATAGAGCGAATTTCTTCTGATATATCTGTACTCCCTGGTTCTCGTATCTTTATAATTTCTTTTCCCGAATTTAGAAGAGACTCTGAAAGATACTCAATTTGTGTAGACTTACCACAGCCATCAATACCTTCAAAACTAAAAAAACATCCTCTACTCATAAGGATAAATTAATCAAAATGTACATTCTTGGAATCCTTTCCAATAACCAATGTAAGTTCTCCCTTTATCTTCCTAGCAGAAAAAACCTTTTCTGCTTCAACCAAATTTCCTCTCCAAATTTCCTCGTGAAGTTTAGTCAATTCACGACAAATTGCAACTGGACGATTTCCAAGATTAACATTAAGATCTTTAAGTGTGCGTTGCAACCTAAGAGGCGATTCAAAAAATATTATAGTTCTTTCTTCTTTGGATAGGGATCTTAATTTTGCGGACCTTCCCTTCTTCTTAGGTAAAAACCCTTCAAAAACAAATCGATCTGAAGGAAGCCCAGATACCACTAAAGATGTTAGCACAGCAGATGCTCCTGGCGCTGAAACAACATTTATATCCAATGAAATACATCGTCTTACCAAACGATAGCCAGGATCGCTTATAGAAGGTGTGCCAGCATCTGTAATAAGTGCAATATCTTGACCTTCAATTATTTTTTTTACAGCTGATTCGATTCTTTTATCTCGATTAAACTCATTATAGCTAAGCATTGGAACAGATATATTATACGTTTTGAAGAGTTTAATACTTCTTCGAGTGTCTTCTGCAAAGACATAGCTTACATTGCCTAAAATCTCTACTGATCGAAAAGTAATATCTTTTAAGTTTCCAATTGGTGTGCTAACGATGTAAAGTGTACCGATATTGATCAACCTCTAATTTCATTTAGACTTTTTCTAAGGATAGAAAAGCCTTGTGCTAATTCACCTTCAGTAATATTCAATGCAGGACGAAATCGAACAGACTTGGAGCCGCAACCAAGTATAATAGCACCATTCTTGATTATTCGTTTGATTAATTTGTCTCTAAGGGCTTCATCTGGCAAGTCAAATGCACACATAAGTCCAAGCCCTCTAGAATTTGATACTAAATCACTATAATCTTTCTGAATTAAATGCAACTCATCTAGTAAATACTTACCCGTTGTTGCCGCTTTATCGATTAACTCTTCCTCTTTAATAACATCGAGATAAATTATCAAACGAACCATATCAGAAAGGTTACCCCCCCATGTAGAATTAATCCTACTTGATTCATTAAAAACATTATTCTCTATTTGATCAATTCGTGATGAGGACACAACTCCACAAACTTGAGTTTTTTTACCAAAGCACATCATATCAGGGGCTATGCCACTATTTTGCCAAGCCCACCATTTTCCAGTTATACCCATACCAGATTGAACTTCGTCATAAATAAGAAGAATTTCGTTCTCGTCGCAAATTTCTCTTATATAATGAAAAAACTCATTCCTAAAATGGTTGTCACCTCCTTCGCCCTGAACTGGTTCAAGAATGAAAGAGGCTATTTTATCTCCATATTTAAAAATGGCCTTCTTTATTTCATCGAAAGCCTTCGCTTCAAGTTTTTTTGCTTTAATTAAATTCTCTTTATTTTTTGGGAATGAAACTACTGGGTTAGTTATCCTTGGCCAATCGAAAACAGGGAAATGATCTGTTTTTCTTGGATCAGAAGTGTTAGTTAAAGATAAAGTATAACCGGTTCTACCATGGAAGCAGTCTTTCAAATGCATTACCATAGAACCTCCTTTATATTTACCCGACAAGTTATAATTCTTTTTTACCTTCCAATCAAAACTTGCCTTGATTGCATTTTCTACACCTAAAGCACCTCCTTCGATAAAAAAACAATATTTAAAAATATCTGGAAGAGCGATTTCAAAAAAAGAATTATAACATTCAGCTAAATATGTAGTGTATATCTCAGAGTTTGCGGGTTTATTTAAGGATGCTTTGGCTAATAAATCTTGTTTTTCTAATAATTTCGGATGATTATAACCAATAGGCATAGAGCCGTACATACTAAAAAAGTCAAGATATTTTCGACCATCACTTGCATCAAATAACCAAGAACCATGACTTTTTTCAAGATCAACAATAAAATCATAGCCATCATCGATTATATGCTTTTTTATAATTTCCCTAGCATTTTTAACATTAACAGATGTCATTTTAACACCTTTATTTTCTTTCTTAAGTAACAATAATTATTAAATATTATTTTTTTAGAATAAATAGCTTGATCACTTTTTAATTTGCATTAATTCAAGATTGTCAAAAATTATCAACCTAATATTTGTTTTTCATGATTTTACGATAATTCCGATATAAATAACGATTATTATCAAAAATCATAATTTGAAATTATAAAGAATTTGTTTTCTTAGTATATAAAATACTTAATATATAGAAATATTAATGGTGAAGAAATAATTATAGAATCGAACCTATCCAAAATACCACCATGACCAGCCAATATGCTTGAAGTATCCTTCACTCCAACATCTCTTTTTATTAAGGATTCTGCAAAATCACCAGCTTGCCCAAATATTCCAATCACTATAGAAAAAACTATGAAATCAATAAAGTTGAATGATGCTGTAGCATATTTAGAAAAGAGAATACCCGCTTCCATTAATATCATAAAAAAAACAAATGTTGAAATTAAACCCGCAACACCTCCAGCAATGGTTTTCCGGGGACTCACATTTTCTAATATTTTTCTTTTTCCCCAGTACCGTCCAACTATATATGCGGCAGAATCGCAAATCCAGACTCCAAGAAATAGACAAAGAGTCAACTTCATCCCCATTTTTGGTGCTATTGGATCAATATTTCTCAAAGCTACTAGAGATCCAAGGAGTAAAGGAATATAGAGAATACCTCCAAGTGTAAACAAAATATTCGAAAAAGAATTAGTCTTTCCTCTAAATAATTCGAACAGAATTATTACAGGAGTAACTAGCAAAAGAATTTCACCATGTCTGAAAATTGTGAATGGGTGACTTGGTCCAAAATAAAATTGCAAAATGATGATGACTGCAACAATATAACCAATAATGAATTGAGGACAGATTCTCTTATGAGATCCTAAAAGAAAAAATTCCCGTAGAGATAAGAGAGATACAACAGTTACAAAAACTAAAAAGGGTATACCTCCTAAAAATACCATCAAAATAATTGATGGTATACCTAGAAGGTTTACGAGAGTCCTTCCACCAGAAGATTTTTGGTCCAATTTTATATTCAATTATCCTTCCTCTTCATATATTTATTATCGCCAAATTCTATTACTTCAATTTTTACGCGGGCAGTTCCATTGGCTACAAATCCTAACTTAACAGCAGCACCATAAGAACAATCTAAAATTCTACCTTTAGCATATGGTCCACGATCATTAACTCTTAAAGTAAGAGATTGGTTGTTATCAAGGTTAGTTACCTTTATGATCGTATTAAAAGGAAGAGTCTTATGGGCAACTGTCAATCCATACATATCATAAGTTTCTCCATTAGCGGTGACCTTACCATGGAAATCTTCCGCATAAAAAGAAGAAACTCCTGACATCGTTTTTCTATGTTTTACGACTTTTTCTCTACTAGGAGAATTTTTCTTTTCATTAATTATCTTACTACCATATCTAGGAGCTGGACTGCAACCTAGAATTAAACATGTTATGAAACATAAAAAAACTCTAAACATTAGGCTTAACTTTTCCAGTTATATCATGAATTTTTTCAATCCCATTAACTTTACAATAATCCTTAAGGTCATTTAAGATTTTTTTTGCTATTCCCACATCCCTATAATTTGCAGTTCCAATTTGGATAGCCGATGCTCCCGCAAGCATATACTCCACTACATCCCTGGCGGAAGTGATTCCACCAATTCCAATAATTGGAATATCAACTGATTTAGAAATTTTATATACATTAGCAATACCTATCGGCTTAATTGCTGGCCCTGACAACCCTCCTATATTTGTATTAATATTTGGTTTTCTATTTTCGATATTTATGGACATACCAAATACCGTATTAATTGCTGATACTGCATCTGCTCCACCTTGATATGCCGCATTCGCTATAGCCATTACATCAGTAACATTAGGAGACAATTTTATTATTAACAGTTTGTTAGTACTTGCTCTCAAACTTTCAGTTAATTTTCCAGTAAGTTGGTCATCAACAGCAAATTCCATTTTCCCAGCCTCAACATTTGGGCAAGAAATATTTATCTCATAACCACAAATAGGTGCTCCAATAGATTCTAGTTTTTCAATAACAAATAAATAGTCTGAAATTGAAAATCCAGCAACATTTGTTATAATTTCTGCACCTATCTTATCTTTTTGGGGTAGAATATTTTCTATATATTTTTCAACACCTAAATTTGCTAACCCAATAGAGTTAATCATTCCAGAAGGTGTTTCAACAATCCTAGGCGGTGGATTGCCTTCTCTTGGATATCGAGTAATTGATTTGGTAACAATTGCTCCAAGCTGTGAAACATCTGATAAATCCTTAGTTTCAATTCCATATCCGTAAGTTCCAGAAGCTACAAAAACGGGACTTTTAAATGGCATGTTCCCCAATTTAACCCCAAGATCTATTTTCATTTGAAAAGGATTTCCCCAGCATTATAAACCGGTCCGTTAATACAAACTAATGAATATCGCTCATGATAGGTATGTTCAGATTCTGATATGTTGGCATCTGACTTTTCAACAATACAACCCTGACAAATGCCTGTTGCACATGCCATATAACTCTCTACAGACAATTCGCAATTAATAGTTTTTTGAAGTGCAAAATCATTTACAGCTTTAAGCATTAATTCAGGACCACATGCATATAATTTTGGGTTAACAAAATTTTTCCAAATATCCCGTAAAACTGGCATAACAGTTCCCTTCTCTCCAATAGAACCATCATCCGTGGCTAATAAAAAATTATCTTCTGGAGCATGTTTCAGGAAATGTTCAGACATACTTCGCGCACCAATTATTGTGTGGTGGACAATACCTTTTTGAGTAAATAATTTATGGAGCCATAAAATTGGAGCTAATCCTACGCCACCTCCGACCAAAATAGGATACCTACCATCTGGATTTCCAAAACCATTTCCGACAGGACCAAAAAGATCGAGAATATCACCATTTTTTTTGTTCGAAAGTATTGTTGTTCCTTCACCAAACAACTTATAAATAATTCGAAGATTACTACCATCAAAGCCCGCAATGCTCATAGGTCGTCTTAAAGGATGTAACCAAGAATCAGAAAGAGATATATTTATGAATTGACCAGGGAAAGGGTCATTATCAGCAATTTTTTTTGCAGCGAGTATCATTTCATAAATTCCAATTGCTATTTCTTTATTTGATAAAACTAAAGCTTTTTCAAAAATCATCTTGTCGTTTCAATCTTTATTATTCTTCCTCCGTCAAAGAAATTATTCTATCAAATATTACTATTCTATCATTAGCAAAATTTGCCTGGTCAGATTTAGCATAAGATTTTATTAAACGTTCATATGTACCACGTGCTTCTGGAAGTTTATTTAAATGACGATCATAGATATGTGCTATAGAGAGAAGGACTATAGGTGCATATCTAGTATTTGGGTATTTATTAAGTATTTCTTCATATAGGATTAATGCGGAATCAGGATTGGTTTCGATTAAGGATTCACTAACAATCATCATTTCAGCAGGGGCATCAACGATCAACTGTTTTTTCTTATGAGCAATATCCTGAGCAAACTCACTTTCATTAAATGATTCCAAAAGAATAGAATTGAAAAATTCGGATTTAGTAGAATCTCCTTTTAAACTGTGTAAATAACTTAATGAATAAATTGCCTGAGCTGTCCTTTTTGTATCAGGTAATTCATTTATAATTCTTTTAAAATATTCCATTCCAGTATCTAAATGACCAAACCGAAAGGCTTCAAGTTCACCAGCACTATAAAGATTAAAAGCCATTTCTTCAAAAAGAAGCGAACTGTCTAACTGGACTGAAATATCAGAAACTGAATTTGGGCTGTCATCATTTTCACCCTTTGATTTTATCTGAATCAAATCATTAGACAATTGTTTTTCCTTCAAGTCTTCCAAATCACTTTTCCTACCAAATAATTTCGCATCTAATTCTTGAATAGCCTTAATATTGACAAGAATATCATCAATTTCTCGGACTCTTACTTTTGCAGAAGGAGCAAAGGTTGATTGTCTAAATTCTTTTTCAACATTATCAAAATATTTTCGTGCTTCAGCATAATCTTTCTCTTTTTGAAGAGTAAAAGAACCCATTTTATAATATGATTCTGCTGATGCACGTGTCCTAGGAAATTGTTCAGTAATTAGTTGATACCTATGTATAGCTTCTTCTTTTCTCCCTTGCATTTCATACAATTTGGCTAATTCAAGATTTAAATCTGCCTTAATTCTAGAAAATTTGTCAGTAATCGTTAGGTCTTCAATTTCACCTGATGCTAATTCCCACTCTTCCATCTCACGATAAATCCTAACGATTTGGAGATGAGCTGTCTCAACATGCTTGGGGCTTGGATGTGAAGAGACAACTTTTCTGTAGTTTTGCAAAGCAACTAAAAGTCTTTTTTCCTTAAATGCTTTTTCGGCTATCAAATAATGGGCGCTCATTCTTTCAGTTCGGTTAGAAGCAATATCAGCAGCCATTTCAAGATGTGCAAGGGATGAATCAACATTACCTTCTTGTTGATAAATTTCAGACGCAGTTTTGTGACCAAGAGATTTTAATTTTTTATAATTTTTCAACTTTTCATCTTTATTTAAGCTTGTCAGAAAAATTAAAGTCTTTGATAAAGCAGAATCTTCAACACCATTTTTCCATTCACATCTTATTTCCCATAGACTTGCTTCCAAAAGAAGTGTACTATCAGGAAATTTAGACTCTAAAATTCTAATTGAATTTAAAGCTCCAGAAAGTTGACCTAGATGATATTGAGCTTTTGAGCGAAGTAATATTGCGTCATCAACGAAGCGAGACTCAGGATGATCACTAATTACTGTATTACATCGAATTATAGTTTTATTTAATAAGTCAATAGCGTTTTCTGACAAACCATCTTCATTAACAGCACTAATATCTAGTTCAGCTTCGCGATAAAATTGAGAGGCATTATAAAAAGTATTGAAATAAGCACAACCGAACCAAAATAAAAAAATATGAAATAATATGAGGCACCTTTTTTTCAAAGCTCTATCCAATATTCATAAAGATACAGTTTAAATATATTTAATAACATAAAGCCAGATGATTTCCTTAACAAAAAATGCTCTCTATTTTCAATGATTTTACCATAGTCTTAAGAATAATAAACCGTTAACTTTACTTAGCAATAATGATTAAAATTATTAAAAGCCACTTTTTTTTTCTTGTAGCTTTTCAGTTTATTTTTTCTCAACAGGATTCTATCCTAGCCCCAAAAAATACTAATGATGTTTCATTTATTCAGGTCGATTGCGACTCAAGTGGCTTAAACATATATATTAATGACATTCTTGTGGGAAAGTCGCCAATAGACTCTCCAATACCCATAAAGCCTGGTGTTCATATAGTTTCGTACCTCAATCCACAATTTGTAAGATTATTAAAACAATATTATTCAATGAGTGAAATAGAATCTATTCTTAATAGAAGTCTCCAGAGAGTCTATGTATCTAAAGGAAAAACTTTAACAGTAAATCTATGGTGGAAACCATATGAAAAGCATCTTATAGCACGAAAAAGATTCGTTTGGATTAAGTCATTCATCGGACTATTTTTTATTACAACTTTATTTTTTCTTAACCTTTAATAACATTTTCGCTTTTAGCTGATCAATTTTCATAAGTAGATTTTGGTATGGACGAGTTTACAATTTTTGATGATCCTCTACAGTTTAATCCAGAATATTCTTGGCCAAAAGAAGGTACAAAAAAGAACTGCCCTAAATGTGATACGGCTTTAACCTTAAATGAGAAAAGACCTGATTACAAAGGGAAGCCATGGTGGTGTAGTGAGTGTCGCTGGCAATATACGAGCGATGAAGTTTAATAGCTCCTTGTAGCCATTGGAATATTAGTTAGCATAAACTGAGCTTTAGATCAAAATTTTCTTTCAGCCACAATAAATGTGGTTTTATTTGTTAGTATTAACTTGGAGCATAATAAATGATCGAAGTTCGCCCTTTTCGCGAATATAGTTATAATCAAAGAAAGATAACTAACCTCAGTGATGTAATTGCGCCGCCATATGATGTTATAGATGAAAAGGAACGTAAAAATCTCGGAGAAAGATCTAAATATAATTTTATTCATTTAACCCTTCCAGAAATCTATAATCCTGATAAAGATTCATCAAAATTTTATGAAGAATCGTCATGCTTGTGGAATAATTGGAAAAATAATGGTGTTATAGTCCAATCGAATGTCCCGAAAATATTTTGTTTGAAGGAAACTTATGATATTGGAAAAGATCAATATACAACAAGGTATGGGTTTTTCGTTGAGCTTGGTCTTTCCAAAGGATCAGATTCTAATGTCCTTCGTCATGAGAAAACACATAAAGCTCCCAGAATGGACAGGGTAAAACTATATCAAGCCACAAAGGCAAACCTTAGTCCTATCTTTTTCATTTACCAAGATGATGTCAATGAAACTGATAAATTTATAAAGCATTTTGACAACTCTGATAAGATTAAAGCTACGTTATCCCATAGAGGTAAAGTAGCTTTAGAACTTTCTTCTACTGAAGATCCTTTATTCATTGAATCCTTTTGTAATTCATTTAAAAATAAACACCTATTAATAGCAGATGGTCATCATAGATATGAAGCATCACGAATTTTAAATTTAGATAATAAAGACAAATTGCTAGATAGTTCAGCTGTATTAGCATATGTTGTGCCATCATCCTCAAAAGGACTTCTTTTGCACGCTACTCATCGAGGTCTTAATAGTTTTCCAAATTTTTCTGAACAAAACTTCTATGACTCTTTAGAAAAAAAATTTTATTTAGATAAATTTTCAGGTAAAAATGATAGCTATCTTCAAATCTACACTAAAAATAAAGGGTTAATATCAATTTATCCTAAGAGTAGAACTATAGATTCCCTAAAAAAAACTCTTCCAAAAGATGTACTCACAGAAGTTCCTGTTGTACTCCTGCAAGAAATAATTTTCAAAGAAATATTAGGAATAACAGAAGAAGAGATTAGTGAGAAGAAAAATTTGAAATACTTTCAGAATTATGACGACGGAATACAGCTAGTTTCATCAGGTGATTTGAACGTTGCATTTTTTTTGAACCCTATAGAACTCGACGACCTATTTAAGGTAACTTTAGCTGGCGGAGTTCTTCCTCAAAAATCAACATACTTCTATCCAAAGGTGGCTACAGGTCTTGTCATTCGATCAATGGAATCTTAATGAAGAATTCTTCAAAACCTAAATTATTTATTCCTGGACCAACTCATGTAGAGGATGAAATTCTTCAATCTATGGCTGACTATCCAATAGGCCACCGGACACCTGAATTTTCTAAATTATATGATGAGATTGTCCTTCATTTAAGTAAAATACTTTTTACTACCAATCAAATTTACCTTTGTACTTGTTCAGCAACAGGTCTCTGGGAAGCAGCTGTCAGGAACACAGTTTTAAAGCGTTGTGCAAATTTTTCGTGCGGAGCATTTTCTCGAAGATGGCATGATGTTACAATTATGAGTGGAATTAAAGCTGATTTAATTGAGGTTGAACTTGGAAACCCTATTACCGCTGAATTAGTTGATAAAACTCTTGCATCAGGTAAATACGATGCTATTACATTTGTACACAATGAAACTTCTACTGGAGTCATGAGCCCAATAAAGGATGTAGCAGAAGTAATGAATAAATATCCAGAGGTTGCATTCTTAGTTGATATGGTTAGTTCTATGTCTTCTGTAAAAGTCCCAATTGATGACTTTGGAATTGATGTTGCCTTAGCGAGCGTACAGAAAGGATGGGCAATTCCTCCGGGCTTCTCTATTTGCTCGGTATCAGATTTAGCTTTATCAAGAAGCAGTAAATGTTCTAATAAAGGATATTATTTTGATTTTGAAATTCTAGAAAAATATGCAAAGCGTTCTCAAACACCGGCTACGCCTTCTATTCCTCATTTGTATGCTCTTTCTCATCAATTGAAAAGAATAAACTCTGAAGGACTTGAAACTAGGTTCAAGCGGCATCAAGATATGGCTAGAATTGTTCAATTATGGGCAAAAGAAAGAATGAGTTTGTTCCCTGATGAGAGGTACGCTTCGACTACTTTAACATGTGTAGAAAATATTCTCAATATTGATATATCACACCTGCAATCTTCACTATTAGAAAAAGGATATATGATTTCTGGTGGTTACGGTCCATTAAAGGGTAAAACTTTTCGAATTTCTCATATGGGTGATCTAACACCTCTAGAAATAAATGAACTTCTAAAAATTATAGATGAAATAATTCAGGAGATCAATACTTGAAAGTAATATTTACTGATCCAATATCTGATGAAGGAAAAATAATCCTAACATCTTCTGGAATTGAGGTAATTGATTTGACTGATCAATGGCCCACCGATAATATCGATCTTTCAGATATTCACGGTTGGATTGTTAGGAGTAACACTAAACTATCAGAAAAAATAATAGCGAATTGTAAAAACTTGAATGTTATAGGACGTGCTGGTGTAGGAGTTGATAATATTGATTTAAATGCAGCAACAATGAACGGTGTTCTAGTAATGAATACTCCTGATGCTAACACTATTTCTGCCGCTGAGCATACTGTTGCCCTAATTCTTGCGTTATCCCGAAATATACATGAGGGATATCATTCTATGGTTCATGGGCAATGGGAGCGGGAAAAATTTATTGGTACGGAACTAAATAATAAAACTGTAGGTGTTATTGGTCTGGGAAAGATTGGATCTGAAGTAATTAAAAGACTTCACCCATTTAAAATGAGAATACTAGGTTTTGACCCATATATAAAAGATAAAAACTATGATCTAGATTATGTGGAATTTACAAATTTAGATTCCCTTTGTTCCGACAGTGATTTTATCACTATTCATGTACCAAAAACTGAATCTACAGTTGACTTATTTAATCTTGAACGTTTCAAAACAATGAAACCAACAAGTAAGATTATTAATTGTTCGCGTGGCGGAATTATAAATGAGGAAGATTTATTGACTGCATTAAATGAAAATATCATAGGTGGCGCAGCCCTTGATGTTTTTGAACAAGAACCAGCAACTAACTCAAATATTCTTAAAGCTAAAAACATTCTGTTTACGCCTCATCTAGGAGCTTCTACTTTAGAAGCTAAGGAAGGTGTTTCAAAGGCTATTTGCTCACAAGTTAGGGATTACCTTTTAGATGGGAAGATTGGGAATGCATTAAATATACCAGTCTCTGACATGAACCTTATAAATAATCTGGAGCCTTTCCTTAATCTTGCTGAAAAACTAGGTTCTCTTCATCAACAAATTGCTTCAGGACCTATCGACACAGTTTCTATAACTACCGCTGGATCATTGAAAGAAACAAATTTAGTAGCACTTGCCTTTTTAAAAGGATTTCTGCAGGAAATCCATGGTAGTACCGTTAACTATATTAATGCTACCGCTGTTGCTGAAAGTACAGGAATACAAATTGAAGAAACTTATAACCACTCAAAAATAAACTATTCCAACCTTATATCTTCTGAAGTTGATATAAACGGTGACTTATTTTCAATTCGTGGTAGCCTATTTGGAGATTCTTTGCCTCGAATAGTTTATTTAGATGGTTTTCATATGGATCTTGTTCCTGAAGGGAAAGCTCTTCTAGTCTACAATAAGGATATTCCAGGTGTTATTGGAAAAGTAGGAACATTACTAGGAAATGTTAAGGTTAATATTGCTGGATACCAACTTGGGCGAAAGGAAGATTCTGACATTGCTATTGGAGTTGTTCGCTTAGATTCAGAGCCATCTTCTGATGTAATTGAACGTATAGCAGATCTAGATGAGGTAATATCAGCTACTATTGTTTCTTTTGACTAATTTCAAATTAGTTTTCTCGTTTATTTTCTTCTTTTCCCTATCTTTATTTTCTTTATCATGCTTAAAACTTAAACAGCCAGAAAATAATTATGTTGTTACTGGTCTTGAAAATCTCATTCAGAATTATAAAGGGAAACTTAAAGGCAAAAATGTTGGGATCGTTACTAACCATACAGGAGTTGATAGAAAAGGTGTTCCTATCTGGGAATTAATTGGAGATATACCAGATGTAAAAGTGAATGCTGTCTTTTCTCCGGAGCATGGTTTATTTGGGGAATATGCTGATGGTGAAAAAATAGAATATGAAAATAAAAAGCCATTACCAACTCTATTTAGTCTTTATGGTAAAACTCGAAAACCAACAATTGATATGGTGCAAGGGATTGATATATTCATATACGATATTCAAGATGTTGGTACACGATTTTATACATACATATCAACTATGGGACTTATACTTGAAGCATCCTCTGACTTTCAAATTCCTGTTTTAATTTTAGACAGGCCTAATCCATTATCTGGAAATCTTGTAGCAGGTCCATTGCTTGATCCTGCTTTTAAATCATTTGTTGGTTTATATCCTATTCCTTCAGTCTATGGATTAACTATAGGTGAATTAGCTATGATGATAGTTGATAAATCATGGATGAAATCATCAATCTATTTTGAAGTTATTCCTATGATAGGGTGGAAAAGATCTATGCATTATGAAAAAACAGGATTGCCCTGGCTTCCACCTTCTCCTAATATTCCCGATTTAGAAACAACTATTGTTTATCCAGCTACAGTATTGTTTGAAGCAACTAATATTTCTGAAGGTAGAGGAACGAATAGACCTTTTAGGCAAATTGGAGCTCCATGGATAGACAAGTATGTTTTAGCCGAAAAATTGAATGCAAGGAACCTACTAGGAGTTAATTTCGAGCCTGTGTCATTTATACCAACATCTATAAAAGGAGTAGCTCCTAACCCTAAATATCAGAATATAGAATGTTTTGGAGTAAAGTTAATAATAACTGATCGAAAATTATTTTCACCAATTGAAGTAGGAATATGGGTCTTAAGAGAAATATTCATTCAAAATAAGAATCAAATTAAAATCAATGAGTCTTCCATGAATAGACTTTTTGGCTCAGAAAGGCTTGTCCTAGCATTAAATAATGAAAAATTAATCGTAGAATTATTAAATATTTTAAGGGAAGAAGAAACTATTTTCGCTGACTTATCTCAGAAATATTATAAATATAATTAAAACTCACATCACATAAGAAAAGTAATAATTAATCTTCATTCTTTGGGCTTCTAACCCAAGATCGTCTTTCCTCGAATGTTTTTACTCTAAGATCAGCCCATTCATTCACAATTTCTACAATTAAAGAACGGTGCTCTTCACTGCCAGTAAAATTCCTTTCGATAGCATTATTTAAGTCCTCTCTAGTTTTTTGAACCTGCCCATAAGAAACAAATCGCTCTTCACTCCAAGCTTCTTTCTCTTCTTTAGCAAGATCTAGTTGAGATTCAGCTATGTTGACACGAGATTTTCTACTAGAAACCATAACATATAGAAAAACTGCAATAATAATCAATGCAATTAGGATTTCCATTACTTTAAACTCCTATTTCAAATATTTAGATCAATACCAAGAACTGGTATCCAATAAAAAATCACCATAACAATAATAGCTATTAATGCTACTGGCCAAGCAAGAGTTCCACCTCGGATAAAATCCTTAGACTCTAACAATCCACTGCTATAAACAATTGAACTAGCTGGAGTTCCTATAACCAGCCAAAATGCAGCAGAAGTTGAAATTGCCAGAACTATTCCAATAACCAACGGATTTGTACCAGAAGCTTCAGCCATACTCAACATAACAGGCCCTATCACAGCAACAGTAGCACCAGCACTCATAAGATTGGTTAGAGAGGCTCCTATAAAAACCACCAAAATAACTAGCGGTAAGCCTGAATTCATACCCAAAGGTGCTACAATGGTCATTATTGAATTAGCTAGCCAACCAGCAGCACCAGTAGCCTTAAAAACAGAGCCAAGGGAAATAGCACCCGCATACAGGACTACCACCCCCCAACTAATTCCCTCTTCATAATCCTTCCAAGTTGTAAGTCCAAGGAGCATATAAATAACAGCACCGGTAATAGCAATACCACCTAAACCTAGAGAAAAACCAAATATTGATTTCACTAGACTTTTATCAGTGATCCAAAGGAATATTACAAGAGCCATAACAACAACAACCATCCATTGTTGCCTTGTCATTTTACCGTGCTTTTGAAGATCCATTTTAAGTACAGTTACAGCTTTTGTTAGATCTGAAACTTCTGGTTTAAATAGAATTGGAAGGATAAATGACATACTCAAAACCATAAGTACAGTATAACAAACTCCCATACTAAGCCACTGAACAAATGATACGTCAACACCAACATCTGACAAGAAACCAATCATAATTGCATTTCTTGCTCCACCAGTTGGAGACATAGGACCTCCCATCATACAGCCAAAAGCAATAGTAATAGTTAGCAACTTTCCCAACCGT
>Ga0310344_10001919_pt1 | contig 15736 bp, 13 predicted proteins | sample HC15DNA20200_MG_FD_203801 | JGI IMG/M metagenome (GOLD analysis project Ga0310344, IMG submission 203801) | Marine microbial communities from station ALOHA, North Pacific Subtropical Gyre - HC15-DNA-20-200_MG | ecosystem: Environmental > Aquatic > Marine > Oceanic | place: Pacific Ocean: North... | reverse complement strand
TTTGACCCATGCCTAGCTTCCTTGCTATCATGGCTAATGGGTCGTAGTACTCTGTAACTACTCTCTCTTTGAGAGGAATGATAGCGTTATCTGTGATATTTATTCCAGCCGGGCAGACCTCGGTGCAGCACTTGGTGATGTTACAGTAGCCTATTCCAAAGTCATCCTTGACTTCAGGGATTCTATTCTCGGTATCTAGGGGGTGCATCTCAAGATTAGCCAAGCGAACGAAGAAGCGAGGTCCTGCGAATTCTTCGAACTTTCGATGTTCTCTCAAAACGTGACATGTGTTCACACACAGCATGCACTCTATACAGGATCTGAACTCTTGGATCCTATCTGCCTCTTGCTGGCTGAACTCCCAGTCAGGCTCTTCTGGACCATTAATTGGGGCAATCTTCCTATCGGTCTCGTAAGCCCAACTAGTGTCTGTAACTAGATCCTTAGTGAGTGGAAAGGCCTGCATCGGCTTGACGAGGACCGGTTTATCCTCAGGAGTCTCTTTGAGGACATCCTCCATTCTCGTCATGCACATTAGTTTCGCCTTGCCGTTGACCTCAGCGCTGCAAGAGCCACACTTGCCTGCCTTGCAGTTCCAGCGGCAGGACAGATCTGGTGCATGCTCAGCTTGTATTCTGTGAATTACATCGAGGACAACCATGCCCTCATCGAGCTCTACAGTGTAATCCTCCATCTTTCCGAATGGTTCGCCATCTGCATCAGGCTCGCCACGGAAGACTCTGAATGTCACTTCATCACTCATGCCCTACCCTCCTTAGCTAGGTCATCTGCATCTAGCAGCTCCTCCAACTCTTCAGCAATAGGAGGATAGGAGACATAGTCTATGTCCATCGAACCATCTTCAGCCTGCTTGATCACGCTGTTCACCTTGCCCCAATAGGTATAGTCGGGGTCCGGAAAGTCGTCTCTGGTATGGCCTCCTCGGCTTTCCTCTCTCCTGAAAGCCGCTAGAGCACACATTCTGCTCACATCAATCATGGCGCCCAACTCTAAGGCCTGATGCCATCCAGGGTTGTAGATTCTACTTCCACCAGGGGAGACAACAGCAGCCCTCTGTTCAAGCTCATCTAGATCCTTCAGGGCTTCTAGGAGTAAGTCCCCGTTACGAATGATGCCGGCTTTATTCTGCATCATTTCTCTAAGGTCGCTGACCACCTTAGCTGGGTTTTCTCCTCCCTCCCGACTGAGTGGGGCCAGAGTCTCTTCAATCGCATCGTCAATGTCGGACTGGTCGATTCCGGCGAAGTAAGTCATTTGCTTGGAAGATTCGGCGGCCTGCTCGCCGGCTATTCTGCCGAATACGAGAAGATCGGAAAGAGAGTTCCCCCCGAGGCGATTCGCACCGTGCAGTCCGGTGGCGACCTCTCCGGCTGCGAATAATCCGGGAACTGTACTCTCCTGAGTGAAAGGGTCGACCTTCACGCCACCCATGACATAGTGAGCAGTGGGCCCTACTTCCATCGGCTGCTTCGTGATATCCACGGCAGCCAGCTCCATGAATTGATGATACATTCCAGGGAGCTTCTTCTTGACTTCTTCTTCGGATCTCCATGAGATGTCCAAGTAAGCGCCACCATGTTCGGAAGCCCGGCCAGCATCACGCTCGCTGTTGATTGCCTTAGCGACAACATCACGAGTTAGCAATTCAGGTGGCCTGCGCTTTGTAGCGAGCTTACCAGAAATGACTTCCTCCACCCACGCCTGAGATTCTTCTTCTGTATCTGCGAACTCATCGGCATACATCTCAGGGATGTAGTTGAACATGAATCTCTTACCTTCTGAGTTGGTCAGCATACCGCCCTCTCCGCGGACACCTTCGGTGACCAAGATTCCCTTTACTGAAGGAGGCCATATCATCCCAGTGGGATGGAACTGTACAAACTCCATGTCCCCCATCTCGGCACCCGCCCAGTAGGCCAGAGCGTGACCTTCTCCTGTATACTCCCAAGACCCTGAGCAGACTTCCCAACAGCGTGTAATTCCTCCAGTGGCCAAAACTATAGATTTGGCCTTGAATACATGCAATGCACCATCATTTCGGTCGTATGCGAAGCAGCCGGAGACGCGACCATCGGTAGTGAAGAGCCTTCTGACTGTAAATTCCATGAAAACATCCATTCCCATGTGGATGCCCTTCTGTTGTAGGGTACGAATCAACTCAAGACCAGTCGCGTCTCCAATGTGAGCGAGTCTTGGATAAGTGTGACCTCCGAAGTTGCGTTGGCTGGTCAACCCCTTTGGAGTTCGATCGAAAACCGCACCCCACTGCTCCAACTCACGAATCCTGTCCGGTGCCTCCTTAGCGTGAATTTGAGCCATCCTCCAGTCGCCCAGATACTTGCCCCCCTTCATCGTGTCACGAAAGTGAGTCTGCCAAGAATCGCGATGGTCTTTGTTAGCTAAAGCAGCGGCCGCTCCTCCCTCGGCCATCACAGTGTGTGCTTTGCCGAGCATCGACTTGCAGATCATGGCCACACTGACTCCAGCGGCACTCGCCTCGATTGCCGCTCTCAGACCGGCCCCGCCAGCCCCAATAATGACCACATCATGCTCGTGGGTTATCACATCAGTCATCACAGGCCACCCCACAGAATGATGTCATTCCATCCAAACATAGGATCGGTGCATGCATAGATGTAGAAGTCAGTAAACATCACCCAGAACAGACTGTAAAGGGCCCATTCCTTGTGCTTCTCATTTAGTCCCGTGGAAAGCTTCCATAGGCTGTACTTGACTCTGCCCAAGGATCCACTAGTCCAGTCGTTTGAACCTCCTCCAATGACGTGACGGAAGGCGTGGCATCCGAAGGTATATCCAGCCAACATCAGAACGTTGACCAGCAAACAGATTGATCCAAAACTGACTCCGTATGTATGAACATCTCCTTCGTGAAAGTTCACTGAGAGCCAGAAGTCCCATGACAGTATTGGGAGATACAGTAGCATGACGTACATGAAATAACGATGCAGATTTTGTACTACTAGCAACCCAGTCTCTCCGCTGTACTCGTCCCATGGCTTGGAGACAGCACATCCAGTCGGCTGTTGCATGAAAGCTCGGTAATACGCCTTGCGATAATAGTAGCAAGTAGCACGAAAACCGGCCGGGAAAATCAGAATGAACATCGCCGGTGACATCCATGCCAACCACATCGGAACAAGTGACCCCATCGTACCTTCTCCAGGTATGATTAGCGGGCTAAACAGCGGACTGAGGACGTGGCTGCCTTGACTCTCTATCGCCATCGTCTGGTGACCCGCACTCCTACCAAATTCCTCGAAGTACCAGAAGTCAGACTCCATCATCCCACGCCATGTAGCATAGACGATCATGAATCCTAGATATGCTACCATGGCGGTAGGTCCTTTCCACCAAGCATCCACTCTGTCAGTAGCGCCGAAACCCTTCTTCATCGGAAGCGGGAGTTTGATGCCCTCAGTCATCCGCATCCCCGATGCTCAACGGCATCGTTCTAGTTTCATAAGGGATTGCATGAGTCCCTTTGGGACTCAGGTGCAGGTGTAAGGTTGAAGGCACATCTCCCCAATCGGAGTTCGTGGACGGAGATATAGAATCCTCAATCTGCATGAATTGTGGTCACATGCCTGGAGCGTGGTTACCCGGTCTTCCTTGTCCGGAGTGCGGCGAGACACTAATCTAAGCCAGTCCGGCGTAGTCCGCATCAGCCTCTTCCATCTCGATCTCATCGACGTCCATTTGGGCTAGTTGGAGCTTACCAGAAAGCTCGTCGTTTACGGCATGCCAGTAAGAGTAAGCCTCGATTACCCAGATTCCGGATTCGCGGGTTCCGTTGCCACTTCCCTTGACCCCGCCGAACGGCAGGTGGGCCTCGGCACCTGTTGTCGAGTTGTTGATTCCAGTCATCCCTGCCTTGATTCCAGTTTTGTATCGGTAGGCCTCAAGGCGATCATTGGTGTAAATCGCTGACGAGAGGCCGTATGGGGAAGCGTTGGCCAGGTGTAATGCGTGGTCAAAGTCACGTGCCTTGACGATAGTTACTACTGGTCCGAAAATTTCCTCGTGGAAGCACTCCATGTCTTCAGTGACATCCATGTAGACGTGAGGCCACATGTAGACACCTTCACCCGCATCGCCATGGAAACTATCGGGTTTGTTGTCGTTTGTAATGCGACCCTCTCCCCAGATTTTCGTTGCACCACTGGCCTCACACATTTCGATACCCTTGAGGAAGTCAACTGCATACTTCTCTGATAGCATCGAGCCGTACAGCACTCCCTCATGACGCATAGAATCACCAATCACTGTTGATTTTACTTTCTCCATGAGGCGCTCGACGAACTCATCGTAAATGTCCTCGTGGATAATCAGGTTACCAAGACTGGTGCAGCGCTGTCCAGCAGTTCCAAACCCGGCCCAGTATGCACCTTCAACCGCATTTTCCATATTGGCCGAGGGCATGATGACCAACGGATTCTTGCCACCTAATTCGAGTGACGCGCTGACTAGATTGCGACCACAGGTCTCACCAATCATCTTTCCAACTGCAGTGCTGCCTGTAAACGAGATCTTGTTGACCATTCCGAGATCTGCTGAATCGACCAGATCCTGCCCCGCTCCACTGCCCTTACCGTGGATGAGATTGATGACACCGTCTGGAAGGCCAGCTTCGTGCATAACACGGGCGAGTGCGAACGAAAGCAATGGAGAGTCCTGAGGTGATTTCCAAACACAGGTGTTACCGCACATAATGGCTGGTATCATCTTCCAGAAAGGAACCGCTGAAGGGAAGTTACAGGCGTTTATGATCCCACAAACCCCGAGAGGTCTACGGTAGGTGAAAAGCTCCTTGTCTGGCAACTCCGAGTTTACGGTCTGACCGTACAATCGGCGACCTTCTGACTGGAAGAAAAGACAAGTGTCAATCGCTTCCTGAATCTCACCACCGCACTCCTTCAGAGTTTTACCTATCTCACGGGCCTGTAGGCGCACAAGGTCTTCTTTACGCTCCATGAGCAAACGGCCCATGTTTCCAATTACTTGCCCGCGAGTAGGAGCAGGAGTCGCCGCCCACCCAGGAAATGCTTCTCGGGCAGCGGCAAGTGCATCGTGAACATCAGACTTGGTCGATAGAGGGAACTCACCGAGGCAGTCGTCCAGCCAAGCTGGATTGGTACTTTCGTAGGTTGCACCATCGCTAGCAAGAGCCAGATTGCCGTTGATGATATTGTATCCGCGAACCTTGGGCGATCCATTCGGGTTGTTTGCTTCCATGTATTCGAAGCCGGTCTCTAGAACGTGGGTCATGGCCCGGCGAATGGCCATCTAGCAATGAATCCTACTCATCCGCCCTCATCGTTCCGATAACCGTTTCAACCTTAGGGACACCTCTAGATTGGTAGGTTTAACTAGCCTGAGAGCACAAGGGTATCTGTTAGGGGGCGTAGAAGTGTCCGATGAAACGAATGAATCTCTCACATTAAGGGTGGCTAAAGCCATACCCAGCGACGTAGGCCACGGCCGCGCTCGCGTACCATTTGACAACGAACTAAACCTCAAACCAGGGGACATTGTCGAGATTTCCGGTGAGCAGCGGACCGCTGCTATAGTTTGGCGCTGCAGACCTGAGGATGCTAACCTCGGCGTAATCCGCATTGATGGTATCATCCGCAAGAATGCCGGAGTAAGTCTAGGCGACAGAGTCACCATCAGCAAGGTAGAGACTCAACCTTGTCAGAGACTTGTTCTTAGCCCTGTAATGGCTAAGCAGCAAAAGGTCAGGTTCGGACCTGGTATCGAAGGCTTCGCCCGACGCGGTCTGAACAAGCGCCCTGTCGTAGCCGGTGACCGCATTTTCATCCCAGGAATGACTCTCTTCGCAGAGGCTCTACCATTCGCAATCGTCTCCACCAGCCCCAAGGGCATAGTCCAGGTTCTGCCGGATACGGAGATTGTGATCAAGGAGGAGGCAGTTGACGAAGAGGAATCAGGACAAGTTCAGACAATTTCCTATGAGGACATCGGAGGCATAGGCGAACAACTCCAGAAGGTTAGGGAGATGATCGAGCTCCCACTCAAACATCCCATCCTATTCAGACGCCTAGGAATCGACCCACCGAGGGGCGTTCTTCTACACGGTCCGCCGGGCACTGGTAAGACCTTGATTGCCAAGGCCGTGGCCTCCGAGACCAATGCCCACTTCACTTCCATCAATGGGCCAGAAATCATCTCTAAGTACTACGGTGAGAGCGAGAAACAACTCAGAGAAATCTTTGACGAGGCAGCAGCCAATACTCCAGCAATTATTTTCATTGATGAACTTGACAGCATCGCACCGAAAAGGGAGGACGTGACTGGAGAAGTCGAACGTCGAGTCGTAGCCCAACTACTCACTCTCTTGGATGGTATGCAGGGCCGCGATAATGTCGTTGTTATCGGAGCCACCAATCGAAGAGATGCAATCGACCCGGCTCTTCGCCGTCCCGGCCGCTTCGACAGGGAACTCGAGATTGGCGTCCCGGACAAGAATGGCCGCAAGGAAATCATCGATATCCACACTCGTGGTATGCCAATAAGCGACGACTTTGACATTGATTGGCTGCTCGACAACTCATACGGCTTCGTCGGCGCTGACATCTCGGCTCTAGTTAGGGAATCTGCGATGAAGGCACTGCGTAGGTACCTGCCTGAAATCGATCTCGATGAGGAACAGATTCCTCCAGAAGTTCTTGAGAAAATGGAAGTCAAGATGTCTGATTTCAGACAGGCAATCAAGGAGATCGAGCCGAGCGCACTGCGCGAAATCTACCTCGAGGTTCCCGAAGTCTCGTGGGACCAGGTCGGAGGTCTCGATGAAGTCAAGGAGAGACTCAAGGAAAGCATCGAGTGGCCCCTAACCAAGCCAGATGTGTTCGACCACTTTGGTATCAATCCGCCCCGCGGAATCGTTCTCTTCGGAGCACCCGGTACCGGCAAGACTCTGATAGCCAAGGCAATAGCCAACGAAGCCAAGGCGAACTTCATCACAATCAAGGGACCAGAACTCATTTCTAAGTGGGTTGGAGAGTCTGAGAAGGCAGTCCGAGAGGTCTTCAAGAAGGCCAAACAATCTAGCCCTTCGATTGTTTTCCTAGACGAGTTTGAGAGTATCGCTGGCATGCGAAGGGCAACTGATGGTGCTGGCTCTGATGTGATGAATCGAGTCGTCAACCAATTGCTTAGCAGCATGGACGGAGTTGAGAGTATGGAGGGCGTGATTGTAGTCGCTGCGACCAACAGGCCCGAGATGATTGATCCCGCACTTCTGCGGAGCGGCCGATTTGAACGAGTCCTGCACATTCCTCCGCCGGATACAAAGTCGATTAAGGAGATTCTCAAAATTCACACTGAGAGCATGCCACTTGGCAAATTCAAAATCTCTGACTTAGCATCACAATTGACCAATTACACCGGAGCAGACATCGAAGCAATTTGCAGAGAGGCAGCACTCATTGCAATGAGGGCCAACAGAAAGACCGTGTCCAAGAAACACTTCGAGCAGGCAATTGAGCGTGTCAGACCGACTGTTACCGATGAGATGATGCAGTACTATGATCGCATGGAGTCCATGTTAGTGAGCGGCTTGGAGTCGGTCCGTAGGAGCCCGGACGGTCTTTCAGGCATTGAATCGGTGTGAGAATTATGCCTACGACATTTGGCCGAGAAATACTCGGGATGGATGTTCTCGATGATTCAGGAGATAAGTTAGGTAACTTGGCTGACTTCAGATTGGATTCTGATTCTGGTGGAATTGTCTCTCTGTTGGTCACTATCGAACCGGATATCGACCCCACCCTTCTCCCTTGGCCCACCGTAGATGGCCTCATCTCAGTCCCAGTCGAAGAGGTGTCAGCAGTTGGTTCTAGCATCCAACTCGCTCGCTGATATCTGATGCAACTCCCGTTCACGGCCACATAACGGTCTTAAGACGAAGTTTGGGCTCGTTGACCGTTCCTACGGAACGGAGGCTCCCAGTATGTCGGATTCCCAGAGTTTCTCTGCATTCATCAAGAGTCGCCGTGCCAGACGCGGCGCACTGGTTTTCTCGTTCTGGGCACTGCTCCTGATCTTGGTATCTACAATCGCGATGACTTATGTTATCCCAGGTCAGACTCATCAGTCTGCATATGGGGATGATTGGAACGACCTAGGCACATTCAGGTCCGACATCACTGCAATGGGAGTGGAAACTACAGCATTAGTTTCAAGCCCCTTACTGCTCAGTGAAATAGACCATCCTGAAGAGGCAGTTTTCATCATCTCGGGTGTCGAGCGAGATACAATTTCTCTGCCTAGATTTACCGGAGACGAGAATGTAATCGAATTCTCTGAGGGCGATGGTTACACCACCTCGGAGATTCTAGCCATCGAGTCCTTCGTCCAGAGCGGAGGAACCGTCCTGCTGATGGATGACTTTGGATATTCAAGTAATCTCGCTGACCAGTTTGGTCTACAGTATTCAGGCCACAGGTTGTATGACGAAGGCTCGTATGCAGCTGAACTGGGTGCCGACTACATCTGGATAAATACAGGTTCAGCATTCAATTTCACTACTAACTCTGGCTCGTTGGCAACCATTCACCCATGCCTGAAGGATCTAGACAATGACGGCGTAATCGACATCCTAGATCCCGAACCACTCGACCCAGCAATCTCCTCTTTCGTTACTGAGTCAGACGCAGGCCTATGTGCTCACAGATACTCGGTCGATGGCTGGGACTTCTCCGAGGGCTACAATCTGTTGACCAATTCACCTTCAGCGTTTGAGAAGGCGACATCATACAACCCGGTTGAGAACCGTTATGCAATCGGCAAATCGACACTGGACTCATATCTTGATACCAACGACGACGGCAATCTCACGGTCGGATTCGAGTCCCTAGGAATTGAAGGCGATGAGCAGGGGCCATTTGCAGTCTATGTCAGACACTGTGAGGACAGACTGTGCATCGATGCAGATTCCGGCAGGGTTCACTTTGTTGCAGACGGTTCTATTCTGATTAATTCCCTATACGACCCTAGCTCACTAGGTAATTTCGCTGCAGGAGGGGGCTCGACTCAATCAATTTCGATGCCTGATAACGACAACCGCAAGTGGGCCCTTGACATCATCGCCGAAGCCTTGCTAATCAATCCGAATTCGACTAAGGCCAGCTCCAATGCGATAGTAATCTTTGATGAAAGCAGACATCAACAACCGACATTATTCGGAGATACCTACAATCTCCTGTACTACCTGCTGATTTACTTTACAAACGATTGGATGGCAATGCTACTACTATTCCTGACTCTATTCATTGTTCTAGAAGCGGTTCTAATCAGGAAAGAGGATCCCCAAGACTGGCGACACGTCTTCCGAATCATCTACTATGGATTTGGTGACGCTAGGAGATACGAGTACTATCAGAGGCCAGAGAAAATTAGACAGGTCTTACTATCTAGAATACGGAATCTGAACACCTTATCTCGTGAAGAGTTCGATGCCATGCCTGCATCAGAGTTGCAGCGCATGGTCGAGGACCCAATTCTAGTTAATTTCCTGTTTGAGGATAGGCGTTACAAGCCCGACGAATTGGTGGGCATAATCAAGCGAATCAAGGAATGGGGAAGAACTGAATCAGAGGCGGAGGCATAGAAATGTGGACTAGAAAAGCGTCTTTGATGGTCACAAGTGGAATCAGCCTGATTCTCATTGGAATGATGATATCCAACTTCCAGTTGATGATAGTCGGACTGACTTTCATCTCATTCCTTGCAATCAATGGCTGGGTTTCTGGCCACTCAGAACTACAGATTACTCGAACCATAAATGGCACGGCCGCTAATGCAGTCAATGTGTACAAGGGAGATGATGTAGTCGTAGAATTAACCATCTCAAACACATCCTATCGCCGTACGCAGCAGTTGGAGTTGTTCGACAATGTTCCGCACGAGATGAAAATGCGTAAAGGCATCAATCAGATGAGGATGAATCTCGGACCCGGTCAGACTGCCCGCCTGAGATACAGAGTTCGCTGCCCGCTGCGCGGACACTACACTTTGGGGCCAGTTTCAGTAAGATACAGGAACGCGTTCAATCTATTCGTTAACGAATCACAGATTGAAGATAGGACGGATGTAACAGTTTTCCCACAAGTAAGAGAGATCGAAGAGGCCCTACTGCGCTCTGATGTACCAAAGATGTACACCGGAGCGACCACTCTCAAGACACCTGGTCAAGGAATGGAGTTCTACTCGCTGCGAGAGTACCTGCCCGGTGATGCCTTCCGCTCAATAAACTGGAAAGCATTTGCAAAGACTGGCGAGTTGATGGTCAATGAAAAGACTAGAGATGCAGTAACTGATGTATTCATCTTCCTAGACACTAGGGACGTATCGAGGATTGGAACAGTTCTCAAGAACCCGCTCGAGATGGGAACCGTAGCAGCAGCATCGGTTTCGAACTACTTCATCAGACGACGCGATTCAGTCGCACTAGTAACCTACGGAGATAAGATGGACTTCCTTCCGGCCGAAACCGGGGACAAGCAGAGTTACAAGATTCTCAGTCGCTTGGCCGCTGTTGAGGCAAAAGGCTCGATGCCACTGCAAGCGGTTACTAATGCGATGTCACCTAGAATGAGTCGAGGCTCTCCTGTATTCATCATCAGCAGTCTAGAGGGCGACGGAACTACTCTGCCTGCAATAAGGAATCTCGCAGGACGTGGTCATGAGGTAATCGTTCTGTCTCCAAGCAGTATTGACCTTGAGCGACTAGTGAGTAGAATTCCGAGAATGTCGTATGAAGTTCTCAAATTAGAGAGACAGAATAGACTCACAGCGATTTCAGGTTATGGAGCGAAGGTAATCGATTGGATGCCGGACGTAGAACTCTCTCAAGCACTATTGCAAGTGAGGTCAGTTTAGGGGTGAATGAATGGCGATGGAATCAGTACCCGAGTCCAAGACCCTACACATCCCTAAGTTGCGTAGGCGCTGGCAGATTCTAGTCCTCCAACTGATTTCTACGGCTTCCCTGATGATGATAATGAGGAGGATGAACTCCGTCTTCGGTTCATGCACAGATGAGTTCATCCAAGACTCTGGAGGGATTGATTCGACTTACTGGTGCCCTGCATATGAACATACCAGGGGCCTGAAGTACTGGAGCGAATCAGATACCGTAGACTTAGTTCTGCCCGACTTCGTCCACGGACTTACCGACACGTCAGGCACTCCACTAACGGGAGATGCAACCTTTGTCGCCCCCGTTCTTCTATGCATAGCCATAACAGCAATTTGGGTGTATATTCTTCATCAGCCAGAAAGGATTCAAACTTGGGCCAACCGAATTATCACATGGGGATTCTTGGCTTGGATGGCTCTACCGTTCCTCCTGTCTTGGATTTACCAGATTGTAGTGGCGGGGCCCCACCTGCCATTTGGTAATGAGAATCCAAATCTAAACCACATTGGCAAGTTGTGGGACCCATTCATGTTCGCGTTCGAACTGATATTCTTGGGAATCGTTTTCGCACCTATTCTAGCAGGTCTGATGGGGATCTGGGGCCTTTCCAAGCGGATGGTTACCTGGGCTGTAGGATACTTCCTGATGGTTGTGGGGATCCATGCAATGCTAACTTTCGAGGGCATTACCGATGCAGTTGATGTCGGATTACAGCCTCTGCCTGCACAGATTGGCGATGCAACTCTCTATGGCGGACTTTTCTCTCCTCTATCACTGACTTTGATTTCCATTGCCATACTCATCATCGTGTTCATGGAGTCCGCCCTAGCTGTAATCAGCCACCTCGAATACGCTGCTATGCTGCCAGAGGATGCTAAGAGGAACCCTGAGTACGTCAACCAATTCAACAACGTCGTCAACTCTCATCTGGTACACATGACAGTAATCACGGCCGTCGTGATGCTGACCACTGCCATTGCCATTGAATTCGACGACTTCCTAATCTCACTGGTCGGATTACTGGAAGGCTCACAATGGTCCGGCCAAGTAAGCGAATCTTTGGAGTTGCAACTAACTTACGGTAAGGTAATTTCAGCCGGACTGTTCCTTCTTGTGGTCGCCGGTATGCGCTTCGTCCTCCCGTGGCAGCGACTGACTGGCATTATCGAGACGGGAATGAGCAGATTGCGCAACGACTAGGGAAACAGCCCTACTCCAGCAGCAATTCGAACCATCACCTCAGCAAGAATTGGCACAGCAAGTACAGCAACCACTAGAGCTGCCGGGAAGGGCAAAAAGTCGAGCACATCGAAGTAGGTGTAAACGCCAAATGCTGAGATTACAAACAATACTCGCTCAAGCAGAGAGGAATTTCTCGGGGCTGTCTTAGCGGGATGCCCCGGCAACGGCAGACCGTCTTCCATGCATCTAACACACACATTGGGGACATGAATCCACCGCAAAACCACAATTCTCTAGTTCGGTGGATTGAAACTCGATTACTCGTAGCGAACCGCATGCCACCTGCAATCTCGGTCGAGTCATGTAGCCGCTGTGACTACCCTTCTGTGGTGCATCAGGAGTACAGCGGCCAGCACCTATGTGGCAAGCACCTCGCGTCTTCAATCAGGAAGAGAACCTCCAAAGAGCTCAGACAACAGCTCAAACTACCCAAGGATGCTAGGCATGAGGACGGCACCCCGTACCGCATCTTGGTTGCCGTCTCAGGTGGTAAGGACTCTGCTGTACTACTGACGATGCTACATGATATCTTGTCACGCCGACGTGATCTCGAATTGATTGCCGGTTGTGTGGATGAGGGCATTGACGGCTACAGAGCACCATCACTGGAGTGCGCCAGAGAACTTGCAGAGCAATTGGGCGTGAGATTCGAGACACTAAGCTACGAGGACATCGGATACGAGAGGATGGACGAAGTTGTAACTCGAATACCGCAGATGGGAGAGAATTACGACGAGGCCAAGGGAATGATGCCTTGCTCTTTTTGCGGTGTGTTCCGTCGACAGGGCTTGAATGCACTTGCTGAGAAGGTGGATGCAGATGTTATGGCTCTAGGGCATAACCTCGATGATATGGCACAGTCAATTTTGATGAATTTTCAGAAAGGAGAGGTTGAACGCTCGGTAAGACTCGCCCCTCATACAGAGAACCCGATAGATGGAATCGCCCCCAGAATCGTACCCCTGAGATGGATTCCAGAGCAGGAGATCCATGCGCATGCAATCTGCCAAAACCTCCCAATTCACCACGGCGACTGTCCTCACGCACCCGGTGCGATGCGCCAACAGAGCAGAGGAATAGTAGCACAGATGGAGTCGATGACTCCAGGGGCAAGGCACGGTCTGTTACATTCTCTAGATGAGATTCGCAGAATCCACCGTGAGACAGAGAGAAATCCGACCTCAGAGGTTCGTAACTGCACTGAGTGCGGTGAGGTTACAAGCAGAGAAGTCTGTCAGGCCTGCACGATGAAGAGATGGCTGGCAGAGACGGCTTGAGCAAAATATGATGTACATTTTGAATTCAAATTTCAAGGGAAACGGTTGTATTGGGTATCTCAGTTAGAAGGATACCAACCATGACTCCAGAGGACGTTGATCAGACCGCCAATGGTGACGGAAACACCCAGATTGGTGGTGATGGTAACATTGCGGGAAGGGACATAACTACCACCATCATCCAAGGAGTCCCTCCATCGGAACACGCTAGGGTTTTGGCACAGCTTGAGATATTAAAGGAGAAATTGGCCATTGCTCTAGCCGCTGACAGAGATGATCCTTCAGAAGAAGAAGTCCAATCCGCTGGAGAGGCCATGGAGGCCGCCGAAGAACTGGAAGAGATGGGGGCTGAATTGGATGCATGGAGTTACATCGATCTGGGCGATGCTGCTGAATTACGCGGCAAGATGATATTTGCAGTGGGCTACAATAGAGAGGCTCTGAGGCTGTTCACTCATTCGGGCGACAGGGAAGGCGAGGCATGGGCACTGGGAAACCTCGCAAACATCTCCCGACTCCGCGGCGAGTATGAAGAGGCTAAGCAATTCTACAATGATGCCCTAGTCATCGCACGCGAAATAGAATATCCAAAGGGCATAGCGGCCTTTCTACGCGGCCTCGGTAACATCGCCAATGCTGAAGCCCATAGAGAAGAAGCCGAACAGTTCTACGAAGAGTCGCTAGTTATCGAGCACGAGATAGGTAACAAAAAGGGCATTTCTTCTAATTATAACAACCTCGCGGTTATCGCATCCGCCCGCGGCGACTTGGACGAGGCCGAGCGCCTCCAACATGAGTCCTTAGCCATCAAACGCGAGATAGGCGACCGGCCGGGCGAGGCGCTCTCGCTGAACAACCTCGGAAAACTTGCAACCAAACGCGGTGACTGGGACGAGGCCGTGCGCCTCTACAAAGAGTCCCTGGCCATCAAGCGCGTCATCGGGGACCGCAAGGGCGAGGCGACATCGTTGTCCAACCTTGGAACCATAAAACGAAAACGCGGCGACTACGACGAGGCCGAGCGCCTCCACAACGAGTCCCTGACCATCAGACGTCAGGTTGGTTATCGAAGGGGCCAATCGTACAATCTGAACGCGCTAGGACAGCTTGTCCGGATGCGAGGAGATATTGACGAGGCCGAGAGCCTGCATAGTCAGGCTTTGGCCATAGATCGTGCTGACGGGAACTTTCGTGGAGAGTCACAAGAGTTGTACAGAATCGGAGATATCAAAATGGAACGGGGTGACTTGGTTGAGGCCGAGCGCCTATTCCGCAAGTCCGTCCGAATCTGCATTGAGAATGACATACAGCTGCGTAACTGGTACGCCGAAAATGGCTACACCGACCCGGATGCACCTTGGGACTTCCCGCCGAAGGAGGATGAAACATGACCTCTAAGGACGTCTATCAGACCGCCAATGGTGACGGCAACATCCAGATTGGCGGCGACGGCAACATCCAGTTCGGCACCACAAACCCTCCTGCTGGATACGAATACAAGATCACCGTGGGCCATGATGTCAAAGGAACCCCCACCTGGAATCTCACTGAAGTCTCAGATTGTATCATGAAGGAACTCAAGAAGAACGGGATTGACGCTGCCACAGTCAAAGAGGCAGGTGGGTTCTGGGAGGATCTTTGGGAGGAATCCACAGAAATCAGAATCGTCTGGCCATCAAGCGAGGACAAGGGGGATGGAATCAAAGAAGCGTGCAGAGCCGTTTGTGAGCAACTGGACCAGGATGCTGTACTCTACACCAAAATAGAACTCAGTGACATAGAATTTGTCAGGCGGGGTGAGGGATGATGGAGAAAATAAATCTCAAGGAAAAGATGTCACTTTTCTCGGATTACTGGTCACCCAAGGTGATTGCCGAGATGAACGACTACCAATTCAAACTGGTCAAGCTGCAGGGAGATTTCGTCTGGCACAACCACGCCGACACGGATGAGACATTCATCGTCATCGAGGGCGAGATGAAGATTGAGTTTGAGGACAAGACCGTTGAGTTAGGTGAAGGAGAGATGTATATCGTTCCGAAAGGAGTTGAGCACAAACCGTATGCCGAGGAAGAGTGCAAAGTGATGATTATCGAGCCGCGCGGGGTTGTGAATACAGGTAACACCGAAGGTGACCTGACCGCATCCAATGACGTCTGGATCTGAATCAATTCGTTGATGCCGTGAAAACATTCATTCTAGATTAGATTCAGCCTAGGGTATGCATACTGTC
>Ga0310344_10001918_pt1 | contig 15738 bp, 30 predicted proteins | sample HC15DNA20200_MG_FD_203801 | JGI IMG/M metagenome (GOLD analysis project Ga0310344, IMG submission 203801) | Marine microbial communities from station ALOHA, North Pacific Subtropical Gyre - HC15-DNA-20-200_MG | ecosystem: Environmental > Aquatic > Marine > Oceanic | place: Pacific Ocean: North... | reverse complement strand
CACCGTGTACGCACGTTTAGTTGTGCGTGGCGACGGTACGTTGGACATGTCTCGACCATCGCAGGTTGTGACAGGTTACGGACGTGGTTTCCGTGCAGTTGCACAATTCTCGTCCCAGCGTGACGCTCTTGTGGCGTCCGTTAACTACGGCCTGTTCAACAAATATCAGCTTTGGTTTAAGCAACCGGCCCGTTGGCCCCACGCCGAGGTTAACGAGAACGTGCGTCAGGCTGACATCCAACGGCGTAAGCGCCACTGAGCAGCGCCGCTGAAGTTCGTATCCATTCTCTATGACCTGAAAGGAGGTGATACGAATGTCAAACGCACCTATTACCCTTAAAGGGAACGTAGGCGTCACACCTGAACTGATGACCGCATCAAGCGGCAAGGTTTGGTTGCGACTCCGTGTAGCGACCAACTCTGGTCCAAACTTCACGAAGACTAGCTGGCACACAGTTAAGTTCTTCGGGACTTTGGCCGAGGCCGCTGCCGAGCTACGTCAAGGGCAAGCAGTCACAATCGACGGCAACTTGGAAGAGGACGTATGGACCGACAAAGAAGGTACCGAACGTCGTCAACACGTTGTGTATGCCCGTAGCTTAGCGCTCACCAAGTGGTCCAAGTAGCCACCTCGTGATCGTGCGGATGCACCGCATGGAGAGAAAACCGTGTGGTGCATCCTACCCGGTTACGAAAGGAGGAAACCATGACCGGTATACCACTAGAGCCATTCATCATCTTTGCCATGATGGGTATTGGCTGCTGGTTGGACAAGCGTGATGCCGACCGTGCTGCTGCCATGCAGTTGGCGTTGGATCGTGTGCATCACGGCACGTCCTTGAAGCCGTACGACTGGGCGCTCGAAGAGTAGCCCGTCGGGAAAGGAGGTGATGCTGATGCGTCACCGTCATGTACCTACTACACCTGAAAGGAGGTGAGCCATGAAACTTCACACATTCCGCGACGGTAAAGGAGAACTACACATCGTTTACCGCCGCCACACAGCGCTGGAAACCTTCAAACTCTTCCACGCTGACCGCAAACGAGTGTTCGCACAAGGCATCGGGCGCAAGTTCCCCTATGACGGCTGCGGCACCGGCGGCATGAACAACTGGACTCGCACCGACTATATCTAAGCGACCAGCCTGTCCTTATCCGCTCACTACCACTTGAAAGGAGGGAGCCTTATGACTGAACAATTATCCTTGTTCAGCGAGCCACACTGGTCACACGAGCACTTGACACTGTTCGAAGCTGGTCAGATGATCGAGGCCCGGAAGATTACGCCTGCTGCTATGTATGCGTATCAAATCTGGATGCCTCGAACATGGGCAGCGTTGCGTGCAGCGCAATCACAGCCTGATGTGTCTCTTGCTGCTTTAGCCGACGAACAGTAGTCGGTTTGTCCTCGTCCATCAACTAGAAAGGAAAGGAGGGGAAAATGGAACCAACACCAACACCAACTGAAATGGCTTACATAATCCGTATGGCTGAACAAGCTCGGCGTGAACAAATGCCCGGGCAAACAATAGCCACATGGCTTCAGATGCACGCCAATGACGTAGATCACGCTACTTGGTACGTGAACGATCTCAAACGACGTTTGAATCGGGCCTACGACAATGAGCACTCACTTCAGCACATCGAAGATCTCGAACTGAGCTTCGCTGATGCCTGTGAGAGTCTGAAGGAGAAGACAGCCGAGCTAGTGGACGTTATACACAAAGTAATTAACGACCACTACGGATTGCTGGCGACAACTTCACTGCGATAGCCACGCAGTCGGATAACTAGTCGGGATCACACCCGTACGTGGGTGTGGTCCCCATCCAGCTATCCGGCTGGAATAGACCCTTGAAAGGGGACAAAACCATGATGAACCTTACCAAAAAGGCTAACGGTTCCACTGAAAACACCACAGAAGAAAGGAATGAAACTGTGGACATTATAGAAAGCGCTCTGGAAAGCGCAATGGAAGAAAGCACCCGTGAGGTTGAAGCAACTCAGGTTGAACAACCAACTCGGGCGTACCGCCTGCTCATCAACGCCGACTGGGACTTTGCTTCCACCGTCGAAGATGACCGAGCGATGCTGCAAGAGGTGTACACCATGATTGCACAGCGTTCGGAGATGGTTGACGAGCTTGAACTTGTCACCGCTGGTCACGAGCGAGGTTCAGCGAACATGATTGAACACATCGCTAAGGCTGCTGCTGCTAATCACGAGAATGTGACGCACAGGGTGGTACTACCGTACAAGGAAGGCGAAACTAACTACGACCGTAACGCTGTGTATCGTCGTAATCGTTTCCTTGCTCGGTACTGCGACACGGCGCTGCTGTTCAAGGCATCGTCTGAAGAGAGCAGGATGTCACATCACATGGAGCGCTGCTTCAACGAATGGAAACCAGCTACCCGTAACTGGGAAGCGAAGCCAGTCGTTGTTAAGACACGCAACTCCTAGTAGTTGACTGATCGGCCTCCTCGGTCTTCGGATCGGGGGGGCCTAACCAGTTAATTGCTAACTGGAGAAAGGGCAGGAATGCTCAAATATACAGGTAACCTTAAAATACAAACGCCACATCGGAGGGCGTACGAACGGGAAGTGGATCGTCTTATTGCGGCCTACGCCCGAGTAGCTGGAAACGCAGGTGCAGACTATAAGTACCGTGCGGAACTGAAAGCTATCAAAATGGCAGACTATGACTGGACTGCGTGGTTCAGGTCAACCATTGGAGGTAAGCGTCCTTACGGTGCCATACCTGCAAGTGACTATGCGGACTGGGCACGCAGTCAGGATAGGAAGCAAGCACTCAGGCTGAAGAAGCGTGATGCTCAATCTGCTTTGAACTATCAGAAAGCATTCGAGAAGGTTGTGCATCATGTGAATAATGGGTCTGGGGGTTGCATGAATGAAAGCAATCATGGATCTTGCTTCATGTGCTGGAGAGAGAGAAAGGTAGGAAGATAAGAAGATAAAAAGAAGAAAATTCAGAACAATAGAAATGAGGAATAAAATGAGTTATTTATCTATCAATCAAGAAAAATCAACACAGTGGATAACAATAAAGAATCCTAATCCAAAAGAATGGAGCCGGATAAAAGATCATCTAGCAAAAGGGAGGCAAGTTGAGGCTAAAACAGCACAAACTTGAAACAATAAAATGTCCCAACTGTGAGACTCGAACTAAGGGTCATTACAGGGGACGTAAACAAAAGAAAGATGGTATTCGCATCACGGAGCACAAAGTGTGGAAGTGCTGTGAATGTAACAGACTCGTATGGGGCAAAGGGAAACTGTCCCGTATCGAAAATGACTACGAGCGAATGTACCGTAGTCAACTTAAACAAACAAAGAAAGAAGAAATAACCATGACCAACGTACAAACTGCGGATGTCACTGAAGACACCATCAACGACTTTGTGGATGCGACTCTTCAGCAAGCAACTGTTCACCAAAGCGATGAAGGGTTGCAAGGTAGCCGCTCTGACAAAATTGAGCGTGAGGAGAAGATACTTGACAATCTGATCGCAGGGTTGAAGGACACTAGGTACGCTGCTTCGATAACAATTGATATCAGTGAGAATCCTAGAGAGACTGATGCGAATAGGGTTAAAGAGTGTGGGTTGCCTGATGAATACCTTGGGCGACCTGATCCTTGGGCTTGGTACCACGTTAACGGATTCAAAAGTGAACTGGGTCTGAGCGATGAGGTGCTAACGAACGAGTGGGCGTTGGGGTTAGTCAACCAACGATCCTTGTTGCTGCTAAGAACTGCTGCTGCGAAGATTCGAAAGATCTTTGAACGTGATGCTAATGGGAAGATGACCTTTCCGAGAGGGGAACGTGTGTGGTACGACGACACGCTGATCTTTCTGCATCCCGTGTATCAGAGTCTGCCTGAGGGTTCTACTTGGGAGGATTTGGGTGTCGATGAAGGTGATGTGCACCCGAAGAATCCTGAGATGGGGCTGCGTTGGTTCGAGTTCTTCTGCACGGACGATCACCGAGGCTACAAGGTGTGTTACCGGGTAGCTGCTCGTGATTGGTCGTGGCGAGCCGTTGATGCTGAAGAACGCTTCAAGAAGTACGATGAAGTGAACAAGAAGCAAGGTTACATTTACGGCTTAAAGCAAGGCGATAATGCAACAAAAGCACTAGATGGAATGGTTGAAGATCTTGATGTAGCTTCAACTGGAAGTAGCTTTCTAGGCTAGGACATGCTCGTCTGGGCGAGGATAAAAAGCTGTTAGGCCCAGAGCGGCTCCTCGGATTGTTCCTCCCTACAGTCCGAGGAGCGTCAGCTTATTAAAGCTGGTACAATTATCTCCGAGAAAGGGAGTGTTATGGAGACTGTTAATATTGGTCCTGACTGTTCAACAGCAACAGGCATAGCCAAATTCATCCGTGATCGTGTGAAGGAAATTAAAGCTGAGGTGACAAGCCTTGGTAGACAGCGAGCCATTGATGAATTAATCAGGATAGAACATGCGATTGAGGTTGATATCGACAAGATGATTGATGATATGTATGCCGAGAATCAAGAGCGTGCACGTCAGCAAGCGATTCATCTGCAAGATGCTGGCTTAACTGTCCGTGAAGTTAAAGACCGTTACGAATTCTAATGAAGAAATGTAAAGGGCAACCTTCTGCTCATCAGTACAGCAATGGTTGTCGGTGTGCGAATTGCCGTGAAGCTTGGCGTTTGCATTCCGAGGAAGACCGTGTGAAGAAAAGAAAGGGAACAAAGCGTGACACTCCAGTGGTGGAACATGATGCATTTACTAGAGAACAAATTCTCCGGGCGAGAGCATGAATCTTTGGCTAGTAATCTGGTCGATACTTGATTTTGCTGCGATAAACCACGAACCACCCAATCCTGAAGTTGCACCGATTGTCTGTGAATATTTTGCGGATGATTGTGTGGATGCGTTGGGGATTGCGTGGTGTGAATCGTTGCATAATCCACGTGCTTACAACGGGGAAGATCATGGCTTATTTCAAATTAATAAATACTTTTGGTATGAAATCTTCAAAGATAAATGGAGAGACAGGTTCGAGGCTGAACAATCAACTCGATTTGCATTCTACATAGTGGAAAATACTGAGTTGAAATGGAAACTCTGGACTTGTGGGAGATATAGATAGGAGAAAAAATGAAATGCCCTCGATGTGAAATTGAGGAGTTAGAAAAAATAGAAGCACTAAACGCATTGTCTAGAAAAGATAATGAGACATATGTGTGTAGTCCATGTGGGGTAGATGAAGCGGTTTGGGATTTTATGAAATGTGAACATCCCGAATGGCCTCTACCTAAACATTATGTGAAGTACAGCTTCGAAGAAATGCTAAAACAATAGGAGAATGTAATGGAAAAAGAACTAATTAAAGACCTTGTTAGTGAAGCGACTGTTGATTATGCAGTCCAGCAAGTTATTGATGGGGTTTGTAGTGTGGCCCATGCTTGCTTAGATGAAAAAGATGCAGTCTTTTTCTTGGATCAACTAAATGAATGGTTTGCTCATAAGAATGAGCTATTGGAACGTAACCCTTCGGATGCTTAATCCTGCATGAATCCAGCCTCGAAGGAGGTTTTGGATTTATTGTTGGTATAATATTTCCTGAAAGGTTGCAAGAAAGGGAGAGGGGATGTCTGTCACTCGCTAGCTGGCGGTCCCCTCTCCTGAAGATCTCAAATAAAGGAGAGATAAATGTCACATAGGATGACATCGTTAGATGCTCGACATGCACGGTATCGGAAAACACCGTGGCATCGTTTGGGCAATGTAGGACACATCGAATGGGAAGACGCTCGTCATGCGTTTGACTGGTGTGAAATTGAAAGAAAGCCCATGTATATGCAGCATGAGGGAACGCATTGGGATATCCCCGATCGTTACCTGCTACAAATGAAAAAGTATGCAGTTGCTTATGCTGAAGTAACAGATAGATACACGCTTGTTCAACATAAGTTCATGGCTGATGATCTAACTGGAATGCTTATCGACACTGGGCTAGTGGAGACAATTGAATCTGTTGGTACCTATGACAATGGTGCTGTGGGTTATGTGTCTCTGAAGTTCAAAGATGACATAGTAATTCCGGGTTGGTCAAAGGTTGAATCAATGTTCAATATAGGTAACGGACATGATAAGAAAGTTCCTTTGATTGCAACTCAGTCGGCGACGGCTGTTGTGTGTTCAAATACTTTTAAGTGGAACATCTTGGACAAGGAAGCCATCTTTAAGTTTAAGAAGATGGGTGATCCGCAAGGGCTAATGCATGAAGCTGTTCAGGCTTTGTGTGATGGTTACGAACGGAATGTCTTATATGCGAAACAGATTGAACGTATGGCTAATCAAGAGTTTGTTGATGAGGAATGGGATCAGTTAGTTGTTCAACTAATTGGTACCGGACCTGAAGAGCCGTGGTGGAAAACCAGTGAGCAATCCCATCAGGGTTATTACAATCAGCTAACTCGGTATCAAAACACAAAAGGTGATTTGAATATGCGGTTCCGTCGTGATGAGGATATAGCTGGGGTGCGTAACACTAGATGGGGTGCGCTCATGGCTGTTCAAGCATGGGAACAGAAAGATAAAACAGTTAAAGGTGTGAAGAGCAACCTTGAACGTACACGTAGGCATCAAGCCAATGTGATGTTCGGGAAGCTACCTATGACAGAAAAGGCTGCCAAGATTTTGGTAGCTGCTGAATAAATCTCATTAATAAAGGAGAAAACAAATGAGTATAGAAGCAACAGTAGAAATAGAAACACGGGATTTGGCTAATGACAGCCAATTCTGTGACCTCGTTGGTGACATATGTGCTGATGTGATCCGAGACAGTGGTGACGTTGAAGCCATTGTCGCAGACACATTGAGCAATGACATCGGTTATTACATAAAAGAACACATGGAGGACAGCCCAACGGTTGATCCTGATGATGATGCCTTCATTAACGCTGTAGCTAAAGCCATATTTAACATGGCACGTAGCTATGTCGGAGCTTGAAGGACGGCAGCAGCGTGATATTGGGATGGCGCGGGTAGCTACGGCTGCTCGCCCATCCCAAAAGGCTGCTGCTAAACATGCAATAGCTAAGGTATGTCGTACTACTCCGCCATCTAAAACGTGGACTACTGATGAAGTTCATGTGATGTTGGAGTGTATGAATGTGAAGTTAGATAATGCTCGGTTGCTTGGTCCGTTGATGAAGCAGGCACAGAAGGCTGGTTTGATTGAGCCTGTTGTGTGTGATGGATGTAATAGACAAGAGACTCGGTTATCTAAAAGAAAGAAACGTCATGCTGGTCCGCAGTATTTGTGGCGGACTACTGCTGATTATTATTACGAGTATTGGAAAGAGTAATGGCAGAAATATTAGAACATCATGATTTCCCTAGATGGGGTCCGAAAGATTGTCTGTATCCATATGACGAATGGTTTGATGGACGAATCTGGAAAATATCTAAAGGGATTGATTTTAATTGCACCGTTGAAAGTATGCGAGTCAGTTTGTTTAGTACCGCCAAAAAGCGTGGAATAAGAATACGAACCGCTAAACAAGGTGACACACTAATTTTTCAAAGGAGAGATTGATGGAATACTTTTGTATAGACCCACCCGACGACCCGTATGCAGATTTGAGTGATGAAGAGTATGAAGAAATGCTCGAAGCTAGAGAGATTGCTGAATCAGATTATTGGGATCGCCGCATTGATGAGGCCAGAGGGAATTGATAAACTGAACAAAGAAAGGGAAAAGAATGCCGTACCAAACGAGCATAGCGGAGCTAGCCCTCCGTGAACATGTAAAGCTCCCACCGTACAAGCCAACTGCTGACGGGTCATTCTTACGGATATCTAATATCACTACTTGTGATAGGAAACAGGTGTTCGATGGGATGCAGTTACCTCGTATAGAAGCTGGACCTAATGCTTTGAACGGGTTTGTTGCCAAGGAAATTGGGAACACTATGCACGCTCATCTTCAGGAAGCTTTTGCTAGATCCTATGAGGATTTTGAGTGCGAGATACCAGTCAGTATAGATAAGTGTTTAACTTCAGGTCACGTTGATGGCGTGTATGAAAACACAGTTCTGGAAATTAAAACAATGCGGAACTATGGATTCAGGAAAGCTAGAAACGAGGGACCGAAGGAAGAGCATTTGTTCCAAGCGTGTGCTTATGCGATCGCATTGGGATTGTCAAAGATACATCTTGTATATATCTGCACGGACGCTACGCCTACCCGTTGGAAGGATACTGCTCGTGCTGGAGACATGTATGAGTGGATATATAACATCTATGACCCAATTGATGAGAGCGGTACCTCGATCTCTGTGGCTACCACATATTTCTTGGAAGCACACGCTCGTATCGCCTTGAATTATCTTCAGACTGGTGTTGTGCCTGAAGGATTGAAGACATGGTGGGACGCAGAGCTTCCTTGGGAATGTAACTATTGCCCGTACTATGACATTTGTGAACAGTACGGGGATGTAAATGCTCAGGATATAATCAAAATAAAGGAGATAAATGAGCCAATTAAATAAGTTAGCGACACCATTCTCGGACAGGTTTATTGAAACCAAACCGGGAAAGTTTGCAGCAGCGTATGTTCCACACGGTATCGTATCCCAATTCTTGTTGGGGATTCTGGGGCCATATGATTTTGCTATTGATACTCTTGTTAGGGATGCTGATGGTACTCTTACTGGTTGCCTCTGCACTCTTACTGTTGAGATTGATGGACGAACTACCTCGATACAAGAGGTGGGTGAATGCGAAAATCCAAACAATTGGAAGACAGACGGAGCACGATTAAAAGCATGTGCTTCGGATGGCATTAAAAGATGTGCGATGAGGTTGGGCTTAGGTCTACATCTCTGGCATAAACATGACGGGAACTATGTTCTCGCAGATATTCTCAGTAAAAGAGAGGAAGAAAATGAGTAACATATCAATTGCAGGTAACGTCGGAACGGATCTGACGTTGCGTTATGCACAATCAGGTAACGCATTTGTGACAGTCCCTGTAGCTGTGACAACTGGACGTGATGATTCGAAAGAAACTCACTGGTTCGATGTCAAATGCTTTGGCGATTTGGCCGAACGAATCTGTGAAGTTCCTAAAGGATCACGGGTTATGTTTATCGGAAGAATGAAACAAGATAATTGGGAATCCAAAGACGGCGAGAAGCGCAGCAAGCTGTGTCTGTACGCTGACGAAGGTGGTCCTTCATTCCGCTGGCATCCTAAAGGTGGCCCTAGTGATAGGGTAACCAAAGAGGCAGTTCAAACTGTCCAAGCAGGATTCAGTGATGATGAGGAACCTTTCTAATGGAAGATGAACGGAGCGTAATAGTGCCAATTCTTGCTGAAAGTCTAACGGTTCTTAACTTTGTAGTACCAAAAGACTTCGCTAATAGAATTGAAGTACATGCTTGTAACTTGATTGAAGCTTTTGAAAGGCATCCTGCTGGGGACGAGATGGACCCGAATAATAAAATGATGCAAGCGATGTCATTCTTAATACAAAACGCTTTCGAAACTTATCTGGCTGAAATGCCAGAAGGAATCGACTGCGATGATCTACCAGATATAACAGATCCATTTGAGTAATGAGCAAATCAAAACAGAAGGGGACCGCTTGGGAAACTGAGTGTGTTCGATATCTACAGAGCTACACAAAGTCAGAGTTCATGCGGTTGCCTCTGGTTGGGACGAAAGACGTGGGGGACATCCGATGTCTAGACCTACCTGAATTTGTATTTGAATGCAAAAACAGGAAGGATGCCCTCTCGTCTTTGTCTCAGATAATGAAAGAAACTGAACAAGAAAGGATTAACGCAGAAGCAGACTTTGGTGCAGCTATCGTCAAACGTCGCAACTTTGGGACGGGTGGCGCATACGTTGTAATGGAATTACATAACTTCGCACAACTAATTAAGGAGAGAATAAGTGGGCGAACTGATAAACCTGAAGGTGGAACAAGCCAAAGCTTTTACTGATATACGGACCATGTTGAATACGTGGTGGCGTGAGCAGGAAAAGAAACCTATGGCTAACCCTGTCAAGATTAGGCACATCGTTGAGATGGCAGTTAATCGTGGCTGGACACTAGATGAATGCTATCAAGCGCTAGGCTTAACATGGGCCTTTACCGAATCAGCTTTCGAAACAGCATTACGAAGAATTGCTGAAGAAAATGAGGAAAGTGAGAAGCGAGTGACTAACATAGCCAACGTGAAGGAAACAAAGGAGGCTCTTGAACTCGACAAGAAAGAGTCGTTGTCGATTGAAGAGAACGTGAAACGATTGAAAGAACTAAAGAAGTCTTTGCAGTCTAAGGGTTAGGGTGCTGGGGGTGTTTCCTCTCCTTTCTACCCCAGCATCCTACCCTGTTAGTCACTAAGAGTGATAAAATAAATGGGACATCGTGATTGGAGATAACGGTGGATATATCAATTGAAGAATTACCAGCCCGAATCGTTGGTGGCCCAACAATCGAAGGGTACGCCGTGATCTGCGACCGACAGATTAGAGATTGGGTAAGGGATAAAGGCGAAGCTAAAAGAATAGCTGAACAGATTAAAGAGGAATCTCAAAACCCTGAAGATTACTGATGTGGGTCGATGATCTCGGGCATATTAGATGGGATAAATCTGATTTTAAAAAGCACGGGACAATTGCAAAATATTTGATTGGCGAATGCCGATGTTCTAAATGCAAGAAACGGATCTTAGCTTCTGATGCTGAACGCCCATTGCGGCCTAGATATAACGTTGATTAAACAACTTCTGGGCGAGTAGATGTATCGGCCAACCTCGATCTGCAATAAGACTTACACCGTTGACACTGGTAGGTCTGATACGTCATCGTCCGTGTCGTCCTCTTACCGCGCTTTTGCAGCTTATTGCTGCCGCACGTGGGACACGCATGAGAAGTTTCGTCGATCACGTTTCTATTGGGATGATTTGTAGCCCAAGGACGTAAGCGTTCATAGACATCGACAAGTAAATCAACGTCTTGCTTGGCGTACTTCTTCATTACCGCCCATGCTTTAGCGTCGCCCTTCATGCACCCTGCCCATGTTTGGAATCCTCCGGTAGTTTCTTTACCGCCAAGCCCGAGATGTTCCCCCACATGGCCCAGTCTATTGCTATTAAATTTAAAATGTTTGCGTGCCATCTTCAAGGTGTCAACTGAATGGTAATGACTTGTTGGTCCAAGATTGTGATACACAAATCTGGCGTTGGCTTTCTTAATATCGAAGGCATCTGAATTGTGGCCTATAACAATGTCAGCTTTGTCTAGTAATTCCCAGAGTTTCTTTACTACTTGTAGGTCGTTCTCTGGGTCGTTGTCGTACAGTTCAAAATCTTTTAAAGCGACAACGTGGCTTTGTTTCTCGCCTTCCCATTTATAAGAGAAGCAAATAATGTACCACTCTCGGACATGCTCAATGACATCTTGCTGCCACTGGCCCCAGACATAGCTGAGGTTAGGAGCAGTTTCGATATCAAAAAATAAAGTCTTAGCCATGTGTCCTAGCTAGGTACAGTCAAGAGCCTTGCTATTAAGGTGCCTTCCCACCAACTGCCATCATCCGATAATCGTTCCGGTTGCATTTCAAGACGTTCGATAGTAACGCTTTCGTCCCTATCTCCTTCATTATAGGTTACAGCGGTACCGTCTTCCATGATCTTACGCAAAGCAGAGAAGGTATCGCCTGCCGCAAATCGTTTAGGTGCAGCAGAATTTCTGCCTCGTAACACGTTACGTTTTAAAACTATGGGCAAAATTATTTCGTCGATACGACGGGGTACTGCAACAGCGGTTAGCTGCCAGTCATGGCAGATAGGTGAAGCTGTGTTTGTAGTTGAGGATGCTTCTAGCTCGATGCGAAGGTCGTAGGAAATGGCTGTATTTAAATTGTCAGAGAATGAAAATGAAACTGGGACACTGGTTAGCAATGTGCCGGTCGAACTTGGAATTGTTGAGGCTGTGCCAGCTTGGTTCGTAGCTACTAAACGGATCTTGCCTACAGGTGTGGTGGTTTCTTCACCGCTTACATAGGTACCGTTTGCGTAGTTGTAATCAACGCCTCCTGAAGCACGGTAATCTAGCTTTGACCGTTCGAATTGTGATCTGTCAAGGTCGATAATGCCTGAACGTAAAAGCTTAGGTACAACAGTTGACCATGTTATTTCGCCTACGGACAGCCATCCGGTTGTTACTTTGACTCCGGTTAGGCTTTCTCTGTAGAGGACACTCGCACCGCTAGCTTTGTTTACCCCTAAAAATAGTTTAGGGTTAGCCGAGTTATTGATTCGTGCTAGTGAAACTACTGTGTCGTCAGCGTCAACACTTCCAGAACTTGCGTCTTTATAATTTAAATCAGCAGCGTAAGCAGGTACCAGAGTTTCGGTGAACCGAGTGAGGTTCGCTCTGTAAACTTCTCCAGTTTTGCATCCCCACCACATAAACTCTTGGTCACATTCCAATGCAAATGCTTCTCCTCCTTTTTCTATAACAGGCCCAATGGTGATAGCCGCAGCTTCAGGGTTTACTAAAGCTAAACGGAATCCTCTTGATGTGGCAATACCGAGCAGTCCTGCGTAGGCGAGGATCTCGTTGATTCTTTCACCTTTAGGTAAAGCACCTGCTAGTGACGGGGTTTGTAATGTGCCGTCTGTTGCGTTGACCCCTATGTGGTATACCGATCCTGTGTTGTCTGTGTTCGCAGCAGCGAAGATGCCGCTTGTTCCTGCGTCAACACTTACCCATTCACTTGAAGAAAAAGGTAAAGAAAAATCTAGTGACGAAGCTGCTTTGGCTCCAGCGGAATCCATTTCAAAGATGTTGTTTCCGTCTGCTGCTATTAATCTGCCTGCCGCTAGTTTCATCAGATCGGGAGTCAGTGTCCCGAATGTTGTAGGCGATGAGGCCGAACCTAAGGCTACTGTTTGCGGAACATTTGTTGTTTCTCTTGCAATGTAAAGAGAAGCACCGTCACTGGTTATTGATTTGACATTTGCTGTAGTGCTTATTCCTGCACTCCAGTTTGCCCCAGCGTCTGACGAATAAAAGATAGTTGAATCTGTTACTAAATAAAGATATTCGGTTCCGTCTGCTGCTTTAACAAAGCGTTGAACAATGAGATCTTCGGTGCCTAAAGTCAGGGAAGACGCTGCATCTTCTGTGTCTGGTAATAAAGTTATTTGTCCTTTAGTCCAAACATTTATTCCTTTTGAGGAATGAAATCTTCGACGGTCGGAATCTTCGTAGTCAAGATAAAGCTGTCCTGCTCCATATGACCAATCCGTCTGAGAGCGCACCCAAGCGCCTGTGGTGTCCAGAGTATTTTCACCCGGTTCCCTACTATTGTCACGCTGTTGTCTCGATACAGGGACAGTGGTGCGCCGATACTGGGTAGTATCTACGGCATAGCCGTTCCCGTTTAAAGTAACGGGTAGCGATTCCGAGTTATGTGTCATGCTTTCTGGGGATACATTGCGCTAAGCCGAGCAGCTTCAGCGGCAATCCGGTTTTGTCGTCGGAGCCGTAAATCTCTCATAGAAGCAGAAATAGCACCCGGTGGAACATCAGCAGCTAAACGTGATGAACCTTCTGCATCAAGAAACTCTCGCCTAATAGGTGCTGCGGTCATCAATGACAAAGCTGCCCCTAAAGGTGGGAGATCGTAAGCTGTGGATTGCAAACCAGTTGAAGCCTTTGTATCTGTAGTCAAAGAAACTAAGGTCAACGGCGCTTTGTAAGTAATATTTAATTTCTTTCCGGGGAAAGCTTGTTCGTGCAACACCAGAGCTAACCCACTGGCAAACGAAGTAGTAGCTCTATCTCGTTTTAAACTCCACTTACGGATCTCTGGTTCTCGTGCTTCAACAACTATCGGGTCGGTGTAACTGATTGAATATATTGATTGAACGCCTTCACTAGTTAAACCTGTTAAGTCGTAGCCCTGTTTGGCAACATTGTATGTGATACTCTGCAAGCTTTTCATTTCGAAAAGCCCATTATCAGGTGCCGATAAATCTCGCAGGTCGTTGTTTAATGCTTCCAAAATACGGTAAGCAGGGAACTTAGGGGATATTCGAACAACATCATTTGCTGAATGTGAAGCAGCCGTAGAGGTTCCATACCCTCTTATAACGCTGACATCAGTACCAGACACAGCAGTTACATACATTGCTTCAGTATTTATTTCAATAATAACCCCAGTTATTATCCCTGAATCTGCTGCGCCTGTAACTGAAAGAGTCGTAGCCGCAACATCGACACCAGAAGCAAGTAGTAATAGTTCTTCTACATACCCAGATAAGAGCATGTCTCGTGTTTCGTCAATCCATTTCTGAACAGTCATCAGCTTCTACTTTCAAGGAAGGCAGAGCCATTAATAGACGGTGGCTGAAGACCTTCAGATCTGAGTCGTTTGTAGGCTGCCATATCCTTTTCTTTGGCTCTTTCTTTAAGTTTAGTCCCAGCCCAATCAATCGCTTTTCCATCATGTACACCTCGTGTGGGAGTAGCTGAAGCAGCGACATATACTTCACCGAAATATTTGCGGACAACTCCCCCACAGGTATCGCAAACACCGTCATAAGTTTCATCAAACCCATGACGGATCTCGTGTGACAAGCCACAATCGAGACATCGGTAACAATACATTGGCATTATTCTGGTCCTACTCTGAACGAATAACCTGCCCCAACTAGGACAGTTTCTTCTGCTTCTGTTAAATCTCGTGGACTGTCGTGCCCTCCATAAATTGAGCGAGTAATTGTTGATAAATCCGCTGGCCTAAAGGATTGCACAGTTGTCCCATTAATAATAAATATATTATCTCCCCGTAAGCCCGGTTTAAAGTGACGCATTAATGCGTAAGCTGCTGGAGTTGCATCTTCTCTTAAACCAACAGACGGAACAATCTCTGATGTCGGGATCTCGACTAGTCGATACATCTGTTTCGCACCTATTACAACGGTCCCGTCAATTGTCTCAGCAAGTACTGTGTAATTACCGCTCGCAGTTGCAGCCGGTAACTCTGCACTTCTTTCTATTGTCTCTGGTTTCGCATCTATTGTGATGTAAAGAGAAAACGCCGGGAATGCTGCCGCTGCTTCGACAGTATCAGGAACACCGATTGATGAAATTGTTGAACTTGGGAAAGCAGCAGTAGCTGGGATACCACTTCTAACTGTGATTGTGTTAGCAGTAACAGTGGGGAAAGTTGTTACCGGACAATTTATTGCTGATCCAAGAGTAACCGTCGCCGGGACTGACGGGCTAGCCGAGAACGTCGTCGTAGCACCGATTGTGGTTGGCGTCGCAATCGCCGCCACAGTATGACCAGTATCGACAGACTTACGATAGCTAACACCCGACTGGCGGTAATCCACCAAGACACGGTTGTCTGGTATCGAGGTGTCACGTTCGTTGTAGTCGAACCCTGTCTTGTTATAGTCATAACTTGCGCTATACGCTACGCCGCCGGGACGTTTAGGTGTATAGACATAAGCAAACGTGGGCGACAGATCCGCCGAACACGCAATCGTGCTGACGGATACAGTCGCATCACGTTTCGTATAAGGAAAGTTGGCTTCCCGATATTGGATGCCGCTTTCGTTGTAATCGTAGCTGCCCGGATATTTCGGGGCGTAGTCGAACCCCGGCTCTTGATACTCAATCTCATCTTTGTTGTACGGATTGA